>OLZT01000180.1_pt1 | contig 30054 bp, 26 predicted proteins | sample 1644501 | NCBI WGS metagenome assembly OLZT01 (sample SAMEA103958140, study PRJEB25191) | human gut metagenome | biome: human-associated habitat [ENVO:00009003]; feature: intestine environment [ENVO:2100002]; material: feces | place: Germany | collected 2013/2015 | reverse complement strand
CCAAGCTGGAATCTGACCGGCGGCATATCCGGGAGCGCATCAACCGTCTGGAAGAAGAGCTGGAGCAGGTGCGCAAGGTGCGCTCCGTCCAGCGGGAGCGGAGAATGAAAAATTCCGTTCCGGTGGTGGCCATTGTGGGCTACACCAACGCGGGAAAATCCACCCTGCTCAATCAGCTCACCGGCGCGGGAATCCCCGCCAACAACCGGCTGTTTGACACGCTGGATACCACCTCCCGGCTTCTGACGGTTTCCGACAATCTGGACGTGATCCTTTCCGACACTGTAGGATTTATCGCGAAGCTCCCCCACCATCTGGTGGACGCTTTCCGGGCGACGCTGGAGGAACTGGAATTTGCCGACCTGCTTCTGCACGTCATTGACGCTTCCGACCCCCATCTGGAAGAGCATATCGCCGTGGTAGACAGGCTGATCTCCCAGCTGGCCAAGCCGGAAACCCCGGTGCTGAAATGCTACAACAAGGCCGATCTGGTGTATTCCGACGACATTCCCGTGGGGAAGAATATTGTTGCCATCTCCGCCAAGCGGGGCATCAATATGGACGGGCTGCTGAAAGCCATCGAAAGCGCCCTGAACCATGCCCGGCACCATATCGTGGTGCGTCTGCCCTATGCCATGGGCGGCATGGTGGAGACGCTGCATGACGGTGCACAGGTCAAAAAAGTGGACTACACCCCGGAGGGCATCGAGATCGAGGCCGTCGTGGACGGAATCCTCTACGGCAGACTCCGGGAATATATCATCGGGGAGTGCTGAGGATTGGACGAGTATCTGATACCCACCCAATTTGGCGAAGCGGAATTCGTGGAAAAGAAGTCCCGCTTCATCGGCCGCGTCTGGCCTGTGGACACCGAGGAAGAAGCTCTGGCGAAAATCCAGGAGATGAAAAAGAAGCACTACGACGCCACCCACAACTGCTGGGCGTACATCATCAGAGACGGCGCGGTGCGCTTCTCCGATGACGGCGAACCCGGCGGCACTGCGGGAATGCCCATGTTACAGGTTTTGCAGCGGGAAGGTCTTTTTAACGTGGTGTGCGTGGTGACCCGGTACTTTGGCGGCATTCTTCTGGGCGCCGGGGGACTGGTGCGGGCTTACACAAAAGGCGCGAAAATCGCTGTGGACGCTGCGGGCAAATCCATGAAGCGGGTATGGACGGCGGTGTACGTGCCGTGCCCCTACCCCTTCTACGAGCGGGTCAAGCTGGAAGCCGCCGCCTTTGGGGGCATTCTCCGCAAGACGGATTTCGGCGCGGAGGTGGAGCTGGAGCTGCTGTTCCCGGAGGGACAGGTCAGCGCCTTTCTGGAAAAACTCACCGACCTGTCCAGCGGAACCGTGGAGGGCATGGAGACCGGGCAGGAATACCGGGCGTTCCCGGTGGAGACTACATAAACAAAAGCAGAAAAAGCGGATGTCATTTTCTACAAGGAATGAGGGAATTACCATGACTGTGCGGGAAGAACTGGAATGGCAGGAGCATAAGCGCTTGAATCCTCTGGCGGCCTTCGCCGACCAGAGCAAGGGACGTCCGAGGCCGGAAGAGCCCCGGGCGGAGGACGTGCGCACTTGTTATCAGAGGGATATTGACCGCATTGTTCATTCCAAGTCCTTCCGTCGGCTGATGCACAAGACCCAGGTGTTTTTGCAGCCTGAGGGCGACCACTACCGCACCCGGATGACCCACACATTGGAGGTCAGCCGCATTGCCGGAACCATCACACGGGCGCTGGGGCTGAACGAAGATCTGGCGGAAGCCATTGCCATGGGGCATGACCTGGGACACACTCCCTTCGGCCACGCCGGGGAGGACGTTCTGAGCCAGTGCCTTGGCAAGCCTTTCCGCCACAATGAGCAGAGCCTGCGAGTGGTGGACATTCTGGAAAAGGACGGTCAGGGGCTGAACCTGACCTATGAAGTCCGCATGGGCATTCTGGGCCACACCGGGGACTACTGGCCGGAGACGCTGGAAGGGCAGGCCGTGCGCCGCTCTGACCAGATCGCCTACGTCAACCACGACATTGACGACGCCATCCGGGCGGGAATCCTCACCGACGACGATATCCCCATCGAAATCACCGACGTGCTGGGCCACAGCCACCGGGACAGGATCAATACACTTGTCTGCGACGCCATCCGCACCTCCCGGGAATTCGGGAAAGTCTGTCTGTCTCCCGATGTGGACAGGGCACTCAAGGAACTGCGCTCGTTCATGTTTACCAATGTCTACCGCAATCCGGTGGCCAAGGGCGAGGAGAGCAAGGCAAAGGATATGCTCAAGCGGCTGTTTGAATACTACATTTCCCACCCCGAAGCGCTGCCCGAGGATTTTCAGCCCCAGCTGAGCTTCGACGGCATGGAACGCACGGTGTGCGACTACATAGCGGGAATGACGGACAATTACGCCGTCGAAAAGTTCCGGGAAATCTTCATCCCCATGGGATGGCAGGTTCACGGTTGAGAATTTGTAAAGAAGTTTGACGAAAGGAGGGGAGACTATGCCATTTCCACCGGCATTTATTGACGAAGTGATCGCGCGAAATCCGATTGAGGACGTGGTGGGGCAGTATGTGACGCTGAAGCGTTCCGGCTCCAACCTGTTTGGCCTGTGTCCCTTCCACGGAGAGAAGACCGCCTCCTTCTCCGTCGCGCCGGACAAGGGCATGTTCTATTGCTTCGGCTGCCACAAGGGCGGCGGCGTCATCAATTTCGAGATGGAAATTGAGGGGCTGAGCTACGGGGACGCCGTGCGGGCGCTGGCAAAGCGGGCGGGGTTGGAAGTCCCTGAGGATGAGCAGTACCAGTCCCGGTATCGCCAGCAGGAGCGGCTCTGGGCGCTGCATAAGGAAGCGGCACGGTTTTTCCACAGCTGCCTGTACGCACCTATGGGCGCGTCGGCGCTGGAATACGCCCGGGGGCGGGGGATGTCCCAGACGACCCTGACCAAGTTCGGCATCGGTTACGCCCCGGACAGCTGGAGCGATCTGGTGGACGCCATGCGGAAAAAAGGCTACACCGATCAGGAGCTGCGGGACTCCGGCCTTGTGACGGTGTCCAAAAAGAACGGCAATCTTTTCGACCGGTTTCGGGACAGGCTGATGTTCCCCATCATCGACGTCCGGGGGAACGTCATCGGTTTCGGCGGGCGCATTATGAACGACCGGGATAAAAACGCCGCAAAATACTTAAATTCCCCGGAAACCCTGATTTTTAACAAGCGGAAAAACCTGTTTGCCCTGAATTACGCCAAGAAAAGCAAAGCGGGCTACCTGATTCTGGTGGAGGGGTACATGGACGCCATTGCCCTGCATCAGTACGGTTTTGACTGCGCCGTGGCCTCCCTGGGAACTGCCCTGACGGACGACGGCGCAACGCTGCTGTCCCGGTATACCGACCAGGTGGTGCTGATCTACGACGGCGATACCGCCGGACAGAACGCCACCCAACGGGCAATCCCCATGCTGGAAAAGGCGGGTTTGCAGGTCAAGGTTCTGAAAATGCGGGACGCCAAGGACCCTGACGAGTTCCTGAAAAAGTACGGTGCCGACCGTTTTAAAATTCTGCTGGAGGAATCCTCCAACCGGGTGGAATACCAGCTTGCCGCCATTGCCCAGAAGTATGACCTGCGGGACGACGACCAGAAGGTTCGCTATTTGCAGGAATCTGCCGATCTGATCGGCTCCCTGCCCAGTGCCGTCCAGCGGGATGTCTACGGCGGGCGGGTGGCGGAGGCCGCGAAAATCAGCGCCGACGCCATGCAGATGGAAATCAAGCGGGCGTGGGAGCGACGGGTCTATCAGGAAAAGAGAAAGCAGGAGAAAATTGACTTGTCTCCCGCCCGGAATCTGCAGCCCAAGAGCCGGGACATCCGCTATACCAACATGAAATCCGCCATGGCGGAGGAAATGCTCCTGTCGCTGGTTCTGCGGGAAAGCGCCCTGCTGGACAGCACAGGCGGTCTGAAAGCGGAGATGTTCTCCTCAGAGCTGCTGGGACGGGTTTACGCCCAGTTAAAGCAGCGCCATGAGCAGGGACTGGACGTTTCCCTCGCAGGACTGACGGACTTGACGCCGGAGGAAATGTCCCACATTGCGGGCATCCTGCACAGACAGCAGGGGCCTGTGAACGAGCAGGCGCTGACGGACTGCATCCGCACCATCCAGAACGAATATCAGGCGTCCAAAGTGGCGACGGAGGACGATCTGCTGGCGGTGCGGGAACGAATGAAGGAAAGAAAAGGAATGAAAGCATGACAGAGCTGTTAGAGAATTCTCCGGTGAGTGCCGGCGAGGACGATGTGCGCCAATACTTAAATGAGATCCGGCGGTATCCCCGTCTGACGCCGGAGGAGGAGCGCCAGCTTGCCATGCGCTGCGCGCAGGGAGACGAGAGCGCCATTCGCCAGATGGTCAATTCCAATCTGCGTCTGGTGGTGTCCATCGCGAGAGAGTACGCCGGACGGGGCGTCGCGCTGATGGACCTGATTCAGGAGGGCAGTATCGGCCTTCTGGTGGCGGCGCGGAAATTTGATTATACCAAGGATTACCGTTTTTCCACCTATGCCACAAAATGGATCAGGCAGGGCGTGACCCGGTGCCTGATGAACCACGGCAGCGCCATCCGGGTACCGCTGCACACGGCGGAGCGGATGCGGAAGATCGAAGCGGTGCGCACCGCCCTGCGTCAGGAACTGGGGGAGGAACCCACCGCCGCGCAGATCGCGGAAAAGTGCGGCCTGCCCGAGGAAAAAGTGGCGGAGCTGACCCAGCTGACGCCGGACATCTGCTCGCTGGACGTTCCCACGGGGGATGACGACGGCACAGCCCTGCAATCTCTGCTGGAGGATGCGCAGGCGCCCCAGCCCTATGAGGAAGTGGTGCGCGGGGAGCTGGACAAGACAATGGACCAGCTTCTGAGTACGCTGAACGAGCGCCAGCAGCAGATCCTGCGGCTGCATTTCGGCATGGAGGACGGCAACTGCTATTCTTTGGAGGAGATCGGCAAAAAGCTGAGCATTTCCAAGGAACGGGTGCGCCAGATCGAGCGTCAGGCCATGGACAAGCTGCAAAAAATGGGTACCAGTCTTGGATTGGAGGATTTCTTGAATGAATGATCTGGATTTTTCCTTTGAGGACAGCCCGTGGGAAGCCTTTCTGCGAACCAAACGGGCGGGGGATACGGTTTCGGCCGCGAACCTTCTGACCATGCTGGAGGAAGAAAACGAGCAGGTCGTGGAGGATGCCCTTCAGGCACTGGAGGACGGCGGACTGAATCTGAATGTTTTTGACCTCCCCAAAACGTCGGGCAGCGGAGAGGCGGCTCTGCGTCTGCGTCAGGAAGCGCAGCTGGTGGAAAAGGGCTTGAACCCCAAGGAACTGGAACCCAACGATCCACTGCGGCTGTACTTGGAAGAGGTGGCGCAGCTTTCCACTTCCGGGGACGAGCAGGCGCTGGCCGCAAAATGCGCGGCAGCGGATGAACGGGCCATGGAGACGCTGACCAATCTGGGGCTGCACCGGGTTCTGGAAATCGCCAAAGATCACGTCGGCTGCGGGGTGCTCCTGCTGGATTTGATTCAGGAGGGGAGTCTCGGACTGTGGCAGGCCATTCAGGGCTACCGGGAGGGGGATTATGACGCCTACCGGGACTACTGGATTCGGTTCTACATGGCGAAAGCGGTCTTTTTGCAGGCGAGAGCCAACGGTGTTGGCCAGAAGCTCCGTGGTGCGCTGGAGGACTACCGCGCCGTGGATGAGCGGCTGCTGTCCGAGCTGGGGAGGAATCCCACTTTGGAGGAGATCGCCGAGGCCATGCACATAAGCCCCGAGGAAGCGTCCGTGGTGAAGAAAATGCTGGACGACGCCCGCCTTCTGGCGCAGGCGAAGAAGCAGCCCGAGCCGGAGGAAGAAAAGGAAGCTGAAGAGCAGGCCGTGGAGGACACCGCCTATTTCCAGATGCGCCAGCGCATCATGGAGCTGATGTCGGTACTGGACGAGACCGACGCAAAGCTGATCTCCCTGCGGTTCGGCCTGGAGGGCGGAATGCCCCTAAGCCCCGAGGAAACGGGAAAGCGCCTGAACCTGACCCCCGACGAGGTGGTCGCAAGAGAAGCAAACGCCCTGAGTAAACTTCGCTCAGAGAGATAGAAGGAAGGAAATCTATATGGCAAAACCAATTTCCATCGCCATTGACGGCCCTGCCGGGGCAGGAAAGTCCACCATCGCCCGAAGACTTGCAAAAGAGCTGGGCTTTTACTACGTGGACACCGGGGCGATTTACCGCACCGTGGCCTATTTCTTTGACCTGTGGGGCGTCAGTCCCAAGGACATCGACGGCATCACCCGCTACATCGACGAGCTGACCATCGGCATCGAATACGACGACGAGGGCGTCCAGCACATGATCATGAACGGCATGGACGTGACCGGCGATATCCGCACCCCCGACCTTTCCCAGAAGGCCAGTCTCGTTTCTGCCCACGCCATCGTCCGGGATTTGCTGCTGGACATGCAGCGGGAAATGGCCGAGAAGCACAACGTCATCATGGACGGCCGGGACATCGGCACCGTGGTGCTGCCCAAGGCCACGGTGAAGATTTTCCTCACCGCGACCCCGGAGGTGCGGGCAAAGCGCCGCACGGACGAGCTGATTGCGAAGGGACAGAAGGCGGACTACAATAAAATCCTCAAGGATATTCAGCAGCGGGACTATCAGGACACCCACCGGGAGATAGCTCCCCTGAAAATGGCGCGGGACAGCGTCAAGCTGGACACTTCTGAGCTGGACATCGACGGCGTTATCGCCGCGATGAAGGAGATCATTGCCCGGAAGGTGACGCTATGAGCGTCCGGGTCGCGAAAAGCGCCGGGTTCTGCTTCGGCGTCAGTCGGGCGGTGGAGCTGGTGGAGCAGGCGGCAAAAGCGGGGAAAAAGGTGGTCACGCTGGGGCCGATCATTCACAATCACCACGTTGTGGACAAATTCCGCGCCTTGGGTGTGGAGGTGATCGACGCACCTGAGCAGGCTCGCCCCGGCCAGACGGTCATTATCCGTTCCCACGGCGTCAGCCGGGCGGTGTATGAGGAACTGCAGCGCAGGGGCGTGGAGATCATCGACGCCACCTGTCCCTTCGTCAAACGCATCCACGGAATCGTCAGCCGCGCCGAGGAAGAAGGGCAGCTGCCTGTCATCATCGGGACGCCCACCCACCCGGAGGTGGAGGGCATTGCCGGATGGTGCCGCGACTGCCGGGTTTTTGAGACCCTGGATGACCTGAAAAACTGGGCATATTCCAAAGAAAATCTTAAGAACTCGTCAATTTGCATGGTTTCACAAACGACTTTGACTGAATCTTTGTGGAAAATGTGCGGTGAATTTGCAAAAAAACAGTTTACTAACCTGAAAATTTTTGATACAATATGTAGAGCAACTGAGTATAGGCAAAGCGAAGCAGCTGAATTGAGTGAAATCTGTCAGGCTATGGTCGTTGTGGGAGACCCCAAAAGTTCCAACACAGGCCGTCTCGCTATGATTTGCCGGGAACACTGCGGCCGGGTCTTTCTGGTGGACAACGCTTCCGAGCTGCGTCCCGAGGACTTTCGCGGTGTCAGCGATGTTGGAATCACTGCCGGTGCGTCGACGCCGGCGTGGATTATAAAGGAGGTCAACAAGACTATGAGCGAAATCACGAATGTTGAGACTGTACAGGAGGAGAACTTCGCGGAGCTTCTCGAGCAGTCCATCAAGACTTTAAATACAGGAGATAAGGTTATCGGCACCGTGACCGGAATCGGCAACACCGAAGTCCAGGTCGACCTCGGCACCAAGCATGCCGGCTACATCCCTTATGACGAAGTCAGCACCGATCCTTCCGTGAAGCCCGAAGACATCCTGAAAGTTGGCGACGAGATCGAGGTTTTCGTCGTTCGCGTCAACGATCAGGAAGGCACCGTGCAGCTGTCCAAGAAGAAGCTGGACGGCCTGAAGGTCTGGGACGACATGACCGCATGGGCAGAGAACAAGACCACTGTTGAAGGCACCATCACCGAGGAAAACAAGGGCGGTTTGGTCGCCAATGTCAAGGGCATCCGGGTGTTCATCCCCGCTTCCCAGTCCGGCATCGCCAAGGGCGGCGACATGGCCGGTATGGTCGGCAAGACCGTGCAGCTGAAGATCACTGAGGTCAACCGTGCCCGCCGCCGTGTTATCGGCTCCATCCGCGCCGTCAACTCCGAGGCTCGCAAGGCCGCGCAGGAGAAGATCTGGTCCGAGATCGAAGTGGGCAAGAAGTACCATGGCACCGTCAAGTCCCTGACTTCCTACGGTGCGTTCGTGGACATCGGCGGTGTGGACGGCATGGTTCACGTTTCCGAGCTGAGCTGGAACCATATCAAGACTCCCGCTGACGTTGTGAAGGTCGGCGACGAGATCGACGTTTACGTCATTTCCTTCGACCCCGAGAAGCACAAGATTTCTCTGGGCTACAAGACCGCCGAGATGAACCCCTGGAATCAGTTCATGACCAAGTATTCCGTGGGTGACGTTGTGGACGCCAAGATCGTCAAGCTGATGACCTTCGGTGCCTTCGCTGAGATTCTGCCCGGCGTGGACGGCCTGATCCACATTTCCCAGATCGCTGACCGCCGCATCGGCAAGCCCGAGGATGTTCTGTCCGAGGGTCAGGATGTGAAGGTCAAGATCACCGATGTGGACGCCGAGAACAAGCGTATCTCCCTGTCTATCCGCGCTCTGCTGGAACAGCCTGAAGAGGACGCCGAGTAATTTGTGATGCAAAACCGGGGCTGCGCATGTAGCCCCGGTGTTTTGTTAAATCAGAAAATACGCCGCGTCTGCGGATTTCCGCAGCGGGCTGTAAACCGATAATACGATTTCTTCATAAAATGATTTCATCATTTTATGAAAGCCGTTTCACGGCAGACCGCCTGGGCGGCGGTAAGAAATGTATTGACTTCGTTTTTTAGCGGCAGTGGCCGCTGGCCGCAATCCTGCGGCCTGATAAAACGCTTTTAAGCGTTTTATTAAAAACTCGTATAAGGAGGATAATTATGGTAAAGCATATCGTACTGTACACCCTGAAAGAGGGCGTTGACAAGACCGAGGCCGTGAAGCTGATCGCGTCCGTTCTGGAGCCGCTGGTGGGAAAGATTCCGGGTCTGCTGCATCTGGAGATCCGTCAGGCGTTCAACGGCATGGATTACGCCCTGTATTCCGAGTTTGAAAGCCGGGAAGCGCTGGAAAATTATGCCGTGCATCCCCTGCATCAGGAGGCCAAGACCCATTTTTTCCACCTGCTGGACAGCCGGGTGGCAGCAGATTACGAGGTATAATCCCCATATGTGACAGTCCGGTGGACGGGCGCAGGCCGCAGTCCCGGACGGAAGGAGAAAAAGATGAAAGCAATCGTAACCGTAGTCGGAAAAGACCGGGTGGGCATCATCGCGGGTGTCTGCACCGCTTTGGCGGATTTCAACGTCAACGTTCTGGACATCAGCCAGACCGTTATGCAGGGCTATTTCACCATGATGATGGCAACGGAGGTCTCCGCGTGCAATGTGCCGCTGGGAGAGCTTGTCACCCGCATGGACGAGATCGGCAAGGAAATGGGACTGTCCATCCGCGTGCAGCGTGAGGACATCTTTGAAGCCATGCACCGGATTTGAGGGACAGGCCATGCTGAATCAGAAGGACATCCTGCAAACCCAGGATATGATCGACAAGCGGCATCTGGACATCCGAACCATCACCATGGGTATCAGTCTGCTGGACTGCTGCGATCCGGATTTGAAGACCTGCTGCGATAAGATTTATCGGAAGATCACCCGCTGCGCCAAAGACTTGGTGAAGGTCGGCGAGGACATCGAGAAGGAATTCGGAATTCCCATCGTCAACAAGCGGATTTCCGTCACGCCCATCTCCATCGTGGCCGGTTCCTGCGAGACAGATTCCTATGTGGAGATCGCGAAAACGCTGGACGCGGCGGCGATCACCTGCGGCGTCAACTTCATCGGCGGCTTTTCCGCTCTGGTGCAGAAGGGCTGCACGTCGGGAGACTGGAAGCTGATCCGCTCCATCCCCGAGGCCATGGCTGCCACCGAGCGGGTGTGCGCCAGCGTGAATGTTGGCTCTACCAAAGCGGGCATCAATATGGACGCCGTGTCGGAAATGGGTCGCATTATCAAGAAAACCGCCGAGCTGACTGCGGATAACGACGGCCTTGGCTGCGCCAAGGTGGTGGTGTTCGCCAACGCCGTGGAGGATAACCCCTTCATGGCCGGTGCGTTCCACGGCGTGGGCGAGCCGGAGTGCGTGCTGAATGTGGGCGTTTCCGGCCCCGGCGTGGTGTACCACGCTTTGCAGAACGTGAAGGGTCAGCCCTTTGACGTGGTGGCCGAAACCATCAAAAAGACCGCTTTCCAGATTACCCGTATGGGTCAGCTGGTGGGCAAGGAAGCGTCCCGCCGTCTGGGCGTACCCTTCGGAATCGTGGATCTGAGCCTTGCGCCCACTCCCGCCGTGGGGGACAGCGTTGCCCGTATCCTGGAGGAAATGGGGCTGGAGGTCTGCGGCACCCACGGCACCACGGCTGCCCTTGCCATGCTGAACGACGCGGTGAAAAAGGGCGGCGTCATGGCGTCCAACCATGTGGGCGGCCTGTCCGGCGCGTTTATCCCCGTGTCCGAGGACGAGGGCATGATCGCCGCCGCCGAGGGCGGCACGCTGTGCCTTGACAAGCTGGAAGCCATGACCTGTGTCTGCTCCGTGGGACTGGACATGATCGCGGTCCCCGGCGATACCTCTGCGGCGACCATTTCCGCCATCATTGCGGACGAAGCGGCCATCGGCATGGTGAACACCAAGACCACCGCCGTGCGTATCATCCCCGCCCCCGGCAAGACGGTGGGCGACCGGGTGGAAATGGGCGGATTGCTGGGCAGCGCCCCGGTGATGCCGGTGCACGACAAGGCCAGCGAGGACTTCATAGCCCGCGGCGGCAGAATTCCCGCGCCGCTGCAAAGCCTGAAAAACTGACCCAAAGTCGAAAGGAGGATGGCATATGCAGACAGAGGGACAGATAGCGTCCCCAACCAGGACCGGAAGGGAAGATCAGCTGCAGTTTCTGCGGTTCTGGGCGTTTTTCAATGTGTTTGTGTGCCATGGCGAGCAATGGCTGTTTTTCAAATATCCGACTTCTCACTGTTCCACTGCGGCGGTCAGCTTTTTCTTTATGCTTAGCGGTCTGGTGACGGCACTTGCTTCCTTTAACAAGGATATCCGGCTCAGCTGGCGGGAGGAAGGGAAGTACCTGTGGCGCAAGGTGAAGAAAATCTATCCCCTGTACTTGTTTACGACGCTGTACCTTTTCCTCTATACCAACACGGAGAGCCTGACCGCGCTTTTTGACGTTCAGAGATTTCCGGGGCAGCTTGTGCGGAACCTCCTGCTGGTGCAGTCATGGTCTGCGGAGGGCGCGTTCAGCTACAACGGTGTGGGCTGGTTTCTGTCCACTCTGACGTTCCTGTCTGTGTTCAGCCTTCCCGTCATGTTCCTGCTGAATAAAATCAACCGGCGTCCAAAGGGCTGGCTGCTGCTGTCGGGCGCACTGGCGGGAACGTTATTCCTGACGGCTGTTTACTGCTACTTAACGAAGAATCTCGACATGGATTACTGGCAGTACATTTTCCCGCCAGCCAGAATGGGCGAATACCTCGGCGGAATGCTCCTTGGAATGTTGGTCTGCACCCTGAAGCCGCACCTGAAGCAGGGAAATACAGCGCGGATACTGTTCACGGTACTGGAAGTTGGCGCACTTTGCTACTGGTTTTTCATGCTTTCCCGCGCCGGAAGTCCATGGAGAAGCAGAATTTTCACATGGCTCCTGCCAAATCTGGTGCTGATCGGCGTGTTTACCTGCGGTATGGGTTGGGTATCCAGCCTGTTCCGCTGGAAACCGCTGGTGTGCTTGGGAGACATTTCCTTTGAGTGCTTCCTGATCCACAATGTGTTTCTTGTGCAGTATGCGGTCGTTCACGGAAACGAGACACTTTCTCAATCCGAAAATGCGGCTGTGTTCCTGTTTTGCCTTGGTATGTCGATTCTGCTGGCACTTCTGATTCACAAATTCCCGGAAAAACGAAAAAAAGTACCGCAGTAATGCGGGCTTTATACGAAAAAAACACCGAACGATTCGACGTTCGGTGTTTTTGACTATTTCGGGGAAAGATCAACGCTTCTTCTGAGCATACTCATGGGCGGGACGGCCTTTGGCAGCTGGATGGTGAATTTCATCTGGGGGGTTCGCGGTTCTTCTACCGGGTTGCCTTCCAGATCGGCCATGATGGGAGCGGTGATGGGGAAGGGGCGCACGTCGGTGCCGACGACTTCCAGCGCGTCTCCCGAGCGGAATTTGTTGTTCAGGCGGCACACCGCCAGCCCGTTTTCGTCGCAGGATTCTACCTTCGCCACGATCTGCCACTCCCGGATGTACCGGGAGGAAGCTACGTACTGCCCCGGCTCGCCGTAATAGAAGCCGGTGGAGTAGATGCGGTGGGAGATGTGATCCACCTCGTCCCGCCAGACGGGGTCCAGCTCTCTGCCAGCGGCGGCATCATCGATGCAGTGGCGATAGGCTCCCGTGACGATGGCGGCATAGTAGGCGGATTTTGCCCGGCCCTCAATTTTGATGCAGTCCACGCCTGCGTCCATCAGGTCATTCAGGTGGTCGATCATGCACATATCCCGGGAATTTAAGATGTAAGTACCCTTTTCGTCCTCGAAAACCGGGAAATACTCCCCGGGGCGCTTTTCCTCCATCAGAGCGTACTGATACCGGCAGGGCTGGGCGCAGGCGCCGCGATTGCTGTCGCGTCCCGTCATGTAGTTGCTCAGCAGGCACCGGCCGGAGTAGCTGACGCACATGGCGCCATGGCCAAAGGTCTCGATTTCCAGCGCGGGGTCTACCTTCTGACGGATGGCGCGGATTTCTTCCAGACTGCATTCCCGTGCCAGCACCACCCGCTTCGCGCCCAGATCAAACCATGCCTGAGCGCAGACGTAATTGGCGATGGACTGCTGGGTGGAAATATGCCGCTCGCAGTGCGGGGCATATTTCCCGGCCAGGGTGAATGCGCCCAGGTCGGCCACGATCAGGGCGTCCACCCCGGCGTCGTCCAGCTGCTCCAGATATTCCGGCAGCCGGGCGATTTCGTCATTTCTTGGCATGGTGTTCACGGTGACGTGACACCTGACACCATGGTCATGGGCGTACCGCACCGCCTTGGGCAGCTCCTCGGGGGAGAAATTCCCCGCGAAGGAGCGCATTCCAAAGCTTGTTCCGGCGAAATATACCGCGTCTGCGCCGTAGGCTACGGCCATTTCCAGCCGCTCCATGTCCCCGGCGGGGCTGAGCAATTCCAGCTTTCTCATTCGCCCTCCGACTGTGTGGAAGCGGCAGCGGCGGCAGCAGCAAACTGCGCGCGATACTGCTCATGCTCCTCCTGTGTGGTGGAGAACTGATGGGCGCCGGTGGCGGGATTCAGCACGTAGTAATAATAGTTGTGGGATTCGGGATTCAGCGCGGCCTGCAGGCTGGCAAGACCCGGGTTCGCAATAGGCGTGGGCGTCAGACCCACGTGAAGGTAGGTGTTGTAAGGGCTGTCCAGACTGGTGTCGATGTGGTCGGACACGCCGTCCTGCGCGTAGATGATGGCGGCGTCGATGTTCAGCAGGGCGGGGTAGTCCCAGTGGAACAGACGGTTATAAATAACACCGGCGATCCGGGGGCTTTCCGACGCGGAGGCGGTTTCCTTCTCGATGAGGGACGCGACAATGGTCACTTCCCGGACGGTGAAGCTGCCGTCGGTGACGGTGGCGTTCAGGGTGTCGATCTGGGCGCGCATTTCCTCGCTGAACCGGTAGTCGAAGTTGTCCAGCATCTTTTCCAGGACCTCACGGGGGGAGGAATTCTTATAGAAGTCGTAGGTATCCGGGAAAAGAAAGCCCTCAAGGCAGTATTTGTCGCCCCGGGTCACGTTTTCAAGGAACCAGTAGTCCTTCAGCGCGCCGTTGGCGGCGTAGGCGCTGAGATCCTGCGCGGTACAGATGCGGTTTTCCTCCAGCAGGGCGAAAATCTGGCGGCAGGTGTAGCCCTCGGGGATCAGCAGGTCTTCCACGACCTCACGGGTGGAGCTGGCGGACATCATGTTGACCAGCGCGTGATAGTCGTACCGGGTGTTCAGGTCGTAAATGCCGGGGTCGATCTTCTTCTCGGCGTGGGAGATGTCGGCATAGAAGTTGAACAGGCTCTTGTAGCGGATCAGACCGGCGTCGTAGAGCTTGTCGGTGATGCTGTCCATGGTGTCGGACTCGTAAACGGTGATGGTGACGGGCTTGTTTTCCCGCCCGAAAGCCAGCACGTCGGCGGCGCAGACCCAAATCATCCGTCCCAGCGTGACGCCGATGACCACGATCAGCGCCAGCCACACGATGGTGACCAGAATGTGGGGGATGCCCAGCAGACCCTCTCCACGGGTTTTCTTAGGACGTCCCTTTTTGACGGGGCGCTGACGACCGGACGCTTTTCTTTCCGGGGCGGGGGCATCCTCTGCGGCGTCAAAATCACCGTCGCTGTCCCGGTATTCCTGTTCCGCAATCTCGTCCTTCGGCGGTTCCGGCTCCGACGGTTCCTCCGGCAGCTCCTGCAAGTCCGGGTCGTCCAGTATGCTGGGGTCAAAGGGCGGCTCTTCCTCGCCGTGCTCCAGCATACCGTGGGAATCCATGGCGCTCTCGTCGGGGATGATCTCGCTGCCGATCTCCGGCTCGGTGAGCCGGTCGTCGTAGGATTCCTCCATGCCGTCGTCCACGTCCGGAATGCGATCCATGAAGGAACGGCCTTTTTCGGAGGTGTCATCGGGCGCGGGAACTTCCTCCGGGGCGGGGGCGTCCGCAATGGGGGGGACGTCCTCAAAAATGGGGATGTCATCTTGGGCGGAATCATTCTCAAATGCGGGAACGTCTTCTGCCACGGGAGTTTCCTCCGCAACGGGTTCTTCCACCTCTGCGGGGATTTCCTCTGGCTGGGAAGCGGGTTCTTCCTCAATCACGTTTTCGGAGGCGGGGACATCCCCGGCGTCCTCCGATTCCTCGTCGGCGGGAAAGAAGGTCAGCTCTTCGGGAATGATTTCCTCCTCGTCCCGTTCGGGAAACTGTTTGTTGTCCATATCGTGTTCCTCCAAGGTCAGCGAATGACGATCTGTTCTGCGACGGCCTGCGCGGCGGCCTGACCCTTCAGGGCGGCGATCAGCGCCAGACCAAAGGGAACGGCGCAGCCCGCGGACGTGCCGGTGATGAGCTTTCCGTCGGTGACGGCGGGGGCGCAGACCATGTGGGCGCTTCCCATCTGGCCTTCACAGCCGGGGTAGCAGGTGGCGCGTCTGCCATCGGTGATGCCAAGCATGGCAAGAATGGTGGGTGCGGCGCAGATGGCGGCGACGAACCGGCCGTTTTCCCATGCGAACCGCACGGCTTCCAGCGCCTCCGGGCAGCCCTTGATGGACGCGACGCCCTTCATCCCGCCGGGGAGAACGATCATATCCAGCTGGGTCAAGTCCATTTGGCCAAGTTCCATATCGGCGGTCACGGGGATGCCGTGGCTTCCGACGATGACCTTTCCGCCAATGCCCACGGTGGCGACGGACACGCCCGCGCGGCGCAGCAGATCAATAGGGGCGACGGCTTCCGTTTCCTCGAAGCCGGTTCCAAGCAACATGTAAACCATATTCAGTCCTCCAGACATGCCGCCACATGGCGGTAGATTTCTTCGTGAATGTCCTCAATACTCCGCATTTTCCCATTTTCCGTGCAGGAAATGATCGTCCAGCCGTAGTATTCAGCGGCGGCGCGTCCGGTGCGGCGGCAGGAAGCAAGATAGGCGCTGTTCCGCTCGTGGATGTCCGCGGTGGTGTGGGTGTCCTGCTCCCGGTGGCGAAGCAGCTGCTCCGTAAAGTCCGTGGGGACGTCCAGATACACCGTCAGGTCGGGGCGGGGAAGCCCCAGCCGGTCGTATTCAAAGTCATACAGCCACTTGAGAAACTCCTGCCGCCTGTCCTCCGGCTCCTTGGAAGCCTGATGGACGGCGTTGGAGGTGGTATAGCGGTCGCAGATTACCAGACCGCCCTGTTCGTACCACTGCCCCCAGATCTTTTTGTAGGAGGCGTAGCGGTCGATGGCGTAAAAGGAGGAAGCGGCGTAGGCGTTGACATCCGACGGGTTCGTGCCGAACTCGCCCCCGAGATACATCCGGATCAGCGCGGAGCTTGGCTCGGAATATTGTGGGAAGACGATTTTCTGAAAGGCAATGTTTTCGTTTTCCAGACGCTGGGTCAGCAGACGAAACTGGGTGGACTTGCCGGAGCCATCCGTGCCTTCAATGACGATTAGTTTGCCCATTTGTATTCTCCTTACATCAAGGACATATTATCATAACCTACAATATACCATATTTATCCCCGTTTGTCCACCTTTGCGTGAGATTGAAACCGAGTTTTCTCGAATCGACTATCGGAAAACAAAAAAGTTGCAAACATGGGGGAAAAGTGATACAATAAAGAAAAATTCGATGGAAAAGGGAAAGAGAAACATGGAAGTCACATTTGAAAGTCTCGGCCTCAGCGAGGCCATGCTGAAAGCGCTGGAGGAAAAGGGCTACGGCTACCCCACCACAATTCAGGCGGAGGCCATTCCATATTTTCTGCAATGGCGGGACGTCATTGCCAAGGCGCCCACCGGCACCGGAAAGACCTTTGCCTTCGGCATCCCCATGATCGAGCATATCGACCCGGCCAACGAGGGCGTTCAGGGGCTGATCCTTGCCCCCACCCGGGAGCTTGCCATCCAGATCGGCGACGAGCTGCGGGGTCTGCTGACCTATTTTCAGGGCATTCGGGTAGCAGTGCTGTACGGCGGCGCGGGCATCGGCGGCCAGATCAAGCAGCTGGAGCGCAAGCCCCAGATCGTGGTGGCGACGCCGGGACGGCTGATGGATCACTATAACCGCAAGACCATCCGTCTGGACAAAATTCAGACCGTAGTGCTGGACGAGGCCGACCGGATGTTGGACATGGGCTTTTTCAAGGACGTGACCCGGATTATCGATAAGGTGAAGAACCGGAAAAATCTGGGGCTGTTTTCTGCCACCATCTCTCAGGAGGTCATGACGGTTTCGTGGATGTACCAGCGGGACGAGGTGGAGATCACCGTGGAGCCCAAGCAGGAAGACCGCCCGGACATCGACCAGTTCAGCATCACCTGCACGCCGCTGGAAAAGGCGGAGACGTCTCTGCGCCTGATCCGCAGTCAGGGCTATGAGCGGGTGATGATCTTCTGCAATACCAAGCATATGTGCCAGCGCCTCTGCGACGAATTCCAGCGGGCGGGCTTGGACTGCGACTGCATCCACGGCGATATCCGCCAGAGCCAGCGGGAAAAGACCATGCAGCGCTATCGGGATGGCAAGCTGGCCGTGCTGATCGCGACGGACGTGGCCTCCCGGGGCATCGACGTGGACGATGTGGACTGTGTCATCAATTATGACGTGCCGGAGGAGAACGAGTACTACGTCCACCGCATTGGCCGCACCGGCCGGGCGAAGAAAAAGGGCGTGGCATGGAGCATCGTCAGCAATTTCCCGGAGAAGGCCAGACTGGATGACATCTGCAAATACTGCAATTTCACCATTCAGCCCATGGTGATGGACAAGGACGGAAATTTGACACCCGAGGAAGTCAAAGCCCCCGTGACGCCCAAAAGGAGATTCCGTTGAATCCCCGGGAAAGGGGCTTTCTGCTGCTGACGAGCCGTCTTGGAAACCCTGACCGTCAGGTTCTTTCTACCGCCCAGCTGCGCATGTTGGCGCTGCGGATGCGGGGCAGGGAATGCGCCCAGCCGGGGCGGGAAATGACGCGGCAGGATTTTATCGAGCTTGGGTACGACCGGGAGACGGCGGAGCGGTATTGCGCCCTGCTTTCGGATCCCCAGGAGCTGGACTACTACCTGAGCCGGGGGAGAAAAATGGACTGCACCCCCGTCACAAGGGTCAGCGAGGATTACCCCGGAATTCTGCGGCAGCGTCTGGGAATGGACAGCCCCGGATGCCTGTGGGCGAAAGGGGAGTTGTCTATCTTAAACACCCCTGCAGTAGCGCTGGTGGGAAGCCGGGAGTTGCGGGCGGAGAACCGGGAATTTGCCGCGGCGGTGGGATACCGGGCGGCGGAGGAAGGCTTGACGCTGGTTTCCGGCAACGCCCGGGGCGCCGACCGCACGGCACAGGAAGCGTGCCTTGCCGCCGGTGGACGGGTCATCAGCATCGTCGCCGACGAGCTGAGTAAACAGGCCAGACGGCGGAATGTGCTGTACGTAAGCGAGGACGACTTTGACGGCGCGTTTTCCACCCAGCGTGCGCTGAGCCGCAACCGCTGCATCCACGCGCTGGGGCGCATGGTGTTTGTCGCCCAGTCCGACTTTGGACACGGCGGTACGTGGGATGGTACGGTGAAAAATCTGCGCTTCGGGTGGAGTCCTGTAGCCTGTTTTCGCGACGGCAGTCAGGCTGCCCGTCAGCTGGAACAGATGGGGGCATATCTGATTGGCGCGGATGATTTGCAGGATTTCGGCGGCCTGATGGAGGAAGAAAAAACGCTTTTTTAGCCCATGGCGCACCCGCCGTGGGCTTTTCGCCGTGACTGCACATGTAATAAGGAAACTTATCCGTCCTTCAAATAGCGGTTTACATTTCTGACAAAACATGCTAAAATAAACCCGATATAGGGGAACACCCCCGGGAAAGGAATCGGCATATGAAAGGTATCATTTTAGCCGGTGGATCCGGCACACGGCTTTATCCTCTGACAAAGGTCACCTCCAAACAGCTGCTTCCCGTTTATGACAAGCCCATGATCTACTATCCGCTGTCCACCCTGATGCTTGCCGGAATTCGGGATATTCTGATCATTTCTACCCCGTCGGATACCCCGCGGTTTCAGGATCTGCTGGGGGACGGCAGCCATTTTGGCATCCGTCTGCAATACGCCGTCCAGCCTTCGCCCGATGGGCTGGCACAGGCGTTTCTGATTGGCAAGGAATTTATCGGGGACGATTCCTGCGCCATGGTATTGGGCGACAATATCTTCTACGGCAACGGTTTTTCCGACATCCTCGCCAGCGCGAGGGACACCGCCGAAAACGGAAGAGCTACCGTGTTCGGCTACTATGTGTCCGACCCCCAGCGTTTCGGCGTGGTGGAGTTTGACGAAAACGACCGGGTCATCTCCGTGGAGGAGAAGCCCGCCAACCCAAAGAGCAATTATGCCATTACCGGCCTGTACTTTTATCCCAAGGGCGTGGCGGAAAAGGCCGAGCAGGTGAAGCCCTCCGTCCGTGGTGAGCTGGAAATCACCACCCTGAATGAAATGTATCTGAAAGAGGGGCGGCTGGACGTGGAGCTTATGGGACGTGGCTTTGCCTGGCTGGACACCGGCACCATTGAGAGCCTGCTGGAAGCGGCGGAATTTGTCCACATGGTGGAAAAACGGCAGGGCGTCAAAATTTCCGCACCGGAAGAAATTGCCTACCGTTTCGGCTGGATTTCCGGCGATGAGCTGCTGGAGGCCGCCGAGATTTACGGAAAATCTCCCTACGGCCGCCATCTGCGGCAGGTCGCGGAGGATCGTTTCAAGAGCTTCATGAAGAAAAAGGAAAGCGGGGGAGAGAAGTGACCATCATCGTGACCGGCGGCGCCGGATTTATCGGCTCCAATTTCATTTTCCATATGCTCCGCAAATACCCGGACTACCGGATCGTCTGCCTGGACAAGCTGACCTATGCCGGCAATCTGTCCACGCTGGCTCCTGTCATGGATAACCCCAACTTCCGCTTTGTGAAGCTGGACATCTGCGACCGGGAGGGTGTGTATCGGCTTTTTGAGGAGGAGCATCCCGACATGGTGGTGAACTTCGCCGCCGAAAGTCATGTGGATCGCTCCATTGAAAATCCTGAGGTGTTCCTGCAAACCAACATTCTGGGTACGCAGGTGCTGATGGACGCGTGCAAGAAGTACGGCATCCGCCGCTACCATCAGGTTTCCACCGATGAGGTCTACGGCGATCTGCCCCTTGACCGGCCTGACCTGTTTTTCACCGAAGAAACGCCCATCCACACCAGCTCTCCCTATTCCGCGTCCAAGGCAAGTGCCGACCTGCTGGTGCTGGCGTATCACCGCACCTACGGCTTGCCGGTGACGATTTCCCGGTGCTCCAACAATTACGGCCCCTATCACTTCCCGGAGAAGCTGATTCCGCTGATGATTGCCAACGCCCTGAACGACAAGCCGCTGCCCGTCTACGGGACAGGTGAGAATGTCCGGGACTGGCTGTATGTGGAAGATCACTGCAAGGCCATTGATCGGATTCTCCACAATGGCCGGGTGGGAGAGGTCTACAACATCGGCGGGCATAATGAAATGCGCAACATTGACATTGTGAAGATCATCTGCAAGGCGCTGGGCAAGCCCGAGAGCCTGATTACATACGTCACTGACCGCAAGGGGCATGATATGCGTTATGCCATCGATCCCACAAAGATTCACAGAGAGCTGGGCTGGCTTCCTGAGACGAAGTTTGCCGACGGGATTCAGAAGACCATCCGGTGGTATCTGGACAACCGGGCGTGGTGGGAGACGATCATCAGCGGCGAGTACCGGGATTACTATGAAAAAATGTATGGGAACCGATAAGGAGCATTCAAATGGGGCAGATTACTGTATCCAAGTGCCCGATTGAGGGCTTATATATCATCGAACCGACGGTTCACGGCGACAACCGGGGTTACTTCATGGAAACCTACAACCGGAAGGACATGGAGGAAGCCGGGCTGAATATGGTGTTTGTGCAGGACAACCAGAGCATGTCCACAAAGGGCGTTCTCCGGGGACTGCACACACAGAAGAAGTATCCCCAGGGGAAGCTGGTGCGGGTGATTCGGGGGCGCGTTTTTGACGTGGCCGTCGATGTGCGCCCCGGTTCCGAAACCTATGGGAAATGGTACGGCGTGGAGCTGACGGAGGAAAATAAGAAGCAGTTCTATATTTCCGAGGGCTTTGCCCACGGCTTCCTGGTACTCAGCGATGTCGCTGAATTCTGCTACAAGGTGACGGATTTTTACCATCCGGAGGACGAGATGGGCATTGCCTGGAACGACCCCGACATTGCCGTGGCCTGGCCGGAGGTAGTGGGCAGCTATTCCGGCTCTGCGTCCGGGGAGGGCTATACCCTGGCAGACGGCACGCCTTTGCGGCTGAGTGCCAAAGACCGGATTCTGCCCACCCTGAAGCAGCGGAGGGACTGAAAAAATGTACAGCATCGATTACCAATACCTGCGCCCCAAAAAGGCAGAGGCGCTGAAAGCGTGGTACGACGAGCCTTTGGCGGTTACGGAGAACCCTGCCGTGTGGCGCGGGAAAAACGCCACCATTCTTCCCCTGCGCCGTCAGGCGGAGGACAATCTGCTGTTTGGCAGAGGCGGCGTCGTGGACGAAAACGGGGAATACGTGCCGCTTTCCGGTATCGAAGGCCGGGTGCAGTTTGCCTATCCCGCGGAAAAGAAGGAATACCGGGACGAAACGGTGGTTTACTGCGGCTATCTGGTGAACCACTGGGGACATTTTCTCATTGAGGGCGTGACCAGACTCTGGTATTTTCTGGAAAATGACCCGGGTGTGGACAAGTACGTTTTCTTCCTGGATGAAAACGAGGAACGGGAGATCAGGGCGAATTACCGGGAATTTCTGGAGCTGCTGGGCATTTGGGAGCATCTGGAGATCATCAACACCCCCACGACTTACCGGGAGGTCATCGTCCCGGAGCTGGGGCTGTACTGCCGCAGGCGCTATACGCCCAAGCTCCTGAAGGTCTATGACACGGTGGCGAACAATGCGGTGCCAGACCCCAATTGGGAGCGCCCGGCGAAAATCTACTATAGCCGTAGCCAATTCAAGAAGGGAATGCCCTTTGAATCCGGTTTTGACACGCTGGACGATTTTTTCCAGAGAAACGGCTACACCATTCTCTATCCGGAAAAAGTGCCGCTCGGCCGGATGATCTCCTACATCCGCAACGCCGATGTGGTGGCGTCTCTCTCCGGTTCGCTGCCCCACAATATGCTTTTTGCCCGTCCCGGGCAGAAGCTGGAAATCGTGGAGCGGCTGACTATCAATGTGGATAACCAGGTCGGAATCAACCGGATCATGGATCTGGATGTGACCTATATTGATGCCCATATTCCCATCTATCCCGTGGATTTTGCCGGGCCCATTATTATGGGTTATACGGATTGCTTGCAGCGTTTTGCCGCTAACCGCGGCTATCAGCCGCCGGATGGTCGCTTTTTGACGGAAAAGCATTATCGCAAATGCTTTATCAAATATATGAAGGCTTACGAAGATCTGTACAACTATAATTGGTTCATGTTTGACTGGTATGCGCCGTTAACGGAATCTCTGATCGAAGGGTTCCGCGCCGGGCAGACATATTTTGGGGATTTTCTTAACCGAAGAAAGCCTTTTCGGTGGTATCATTACTTGGAGTTCCACTACTGGAAGCAGTTTATAAAACGACTTATAAAGAGATAGGAAAATGAACGGCAAAAACAGACCTGGAGGTGCTGTGCGTGTACACAGTGGATTATCGGTACTTACGCCCTCAAAAAGCTGCGGCTCTGAAAAAACAGCATGAGGTGGCTTGCGAGAAGCGGGAAACTCCCTCCGTGTGGCAGGGAAAGAATGCCACTGTTCTACCTGTGCGGAAAACGGATCAATTCGGTTGGATTGGCTGCGGAGGTGTTGTGGATGAGGATGGGAACAGCGTTGGGATTTCTGCGGTGGAGTGCTGTGTCAAACCGTGCAATTCCTTTGAATCCGCGGAATACAGGGATAAAAAAGTTGTTTATTGCGGGTATCTGATTCACCATTGGGGACATTTTCTTGTGGAGGGAGTTGCCAGGCTTTGGTATTTTCTGGAAAATGATTCCTCCGTGGATAGCTATGTATTTGCTCTGGACGAGGGCGAGACAAGAGAAATCAAGGGAAATTACAAAGAGTTTCTCACGCTCTTGAATATCTGGGACAAGCTGGAATTTGTCAATAAGCCGACAACCTACCGGGAAGTGATTGTTCCAGATTTGGCTTTTCGCAGATGGGGAGCGTATTCTCCCAAATATCTGCGCGTATTCGATACAGTAGCGGCAAATGTCCGTGGGGGGGGGAACACTCCTGAAAAAGTGTATATGAGCCGCAGCCTTTTGCCCAAACACAGGGATTTGGAATTTGGATTTGAGGCGCTGGATGATTTCTTTAAAAAGAATGGCTATACGGTTCTTTATCCGGAAAAGATACCCTTGTCTCAACTGATTCAGTATATCCGAAATGCTGAGGTTGTTGCGACTGTATCCGGAACACTGCCTCAGAACATGTTGTTCGGTAAACAGGGGCAAAGGCTGCTCATTATGGAGCGATGCGCATTCATTAACGATTGGCAGCCGCCGGTTGACCGTATAAAGGAATTGCAGACGACTTACGTTGATGCCAACATTCCAATCTATACCGTACCAATGACCGGACCTTTTATCATGGGGTATAACGACATTGTACAGCGTTTTACGGAAGATAATGGCCTCCTGCCACCGGATGCCAGATTTTATTCCGATAGGTATTTTCGGGCTTGTTTTATTGGATACATGAAGTCATATCGGGATTTGTACCGGTATCAGTGGTTCATGGAGCCGTATCTGATCCCGGAAATGGACTATCATTTGGAAGCGTACGAATACGGTGCTCAGTTTTATAAAGAATATCTGAATGGGAGCCGTCCGTTCCTGTGGCATCATTATTTTGAGGTTCATTACTGGAAGCAGTTTGTAAAGCGTATCTTGAAGAATTTACAAAGCCGAGAATGCTGCGAATCGGAATGAAAGAGTTTCGGGAGAGATTGATATGAAGTTTTTCGTAACCGGCGTTGGCGGTCAACTGGGACACGATGTCATGAACGAGCTGCTGAAACGCGGATATGAGGGCGTAGGGTCTGATATGCAGGAAGCATGTGACATAGCCGCGCCCTACATGTCATTGGATATCACCGATAGGAACGCCGTAGAAAAGGCAATTACGGATGTGAATCCGGATGCCGTGATCCACTGCGCAGCGTGGACGGCCGTGGACATGGCGGAGGATGATGAAAACGTGGCGAAAGTACGTGCTGTCAACGCTGGTGGCACGAAGAACATTGCGGATGTCTGCAAGAAGCTGAACTGTAAAATGACATATATCAGCACAGACTATGTGTTTGACGGTCAGGGAACAGAGCCATGGAAGCCGGACTGCAAGGACTATAAGCCCCTGAATGTGTATGGTCAGACGAAATTGGAAGGTGAGCTGGCGGTCAGCCGGGAACTTGAAAAGTACTTTATCGTCCGCATTGCCTGGGTCTTTGGACGAAACGGGAAGAATTTTGTCAAGACTATGCTGAACGTTGGTAAAACTCATGACACGGTTCGCGTCGTAAATGACCAGATCGGCACGCCAACCTATACGTACGATTTGTCACGGCTGCTGGTGGACATGAATGAGACCGAGAAATACGGATACTACCATGCAACCAATGAAGGCGGCTATATCAGCTGGTACGATTTTACCAAGGAAATCTACCGTCAGGCCGGCTATCAGACGAAGGTTCTGCCTGTGACAACGGAGGAGTACGGTTTGAATAAGGCGGCGCGTCCGTTCAACAGCCGTCTTGACAGGAGCAAGCTTATAGAAGCCGGCTTTACGCCCCTTCCGACTTGGCAGGACGCGCTGAGCCGCTATCTGAAGGAAATCGGATACTGAAAGAATACCGCGTTTCTCCACATTTAGTGCTATAATTTGTCAAATATATCCGCAGGGGACGATTGGTTCATCGTCCCCTGCGGTTTTGTCAATTTTTCCGCATGAAATGCTCTTTCAGAGCAATCTCATTTACCGTTCTCCAGATCGGCGGCAATGATCCGCTTCATGGCTTCGATGCCCACCTTGACGGCGCCGGTGGTGTCCTCGGTCATGGGCATGGCGAGACCCGCTTTTTCCCGCTCCTGATTCCACACGGCGTGGAAGCAGCTGCCGCAGCGCACGCCCAGTGCGGCGGCGACCACAAACAGTGCCGCGGACTCCATTTCGCTGGCCTTCACGCCCAAACGCTTCCAGCTTTCCCACTTTTGCAGCAGGTCGTAATATACAGGAGATTTTTCCGGGCTGTGCTGACCATAAAAAGAATCCTTGCATTGGACGACGCCGGTGTGGGTGCGGTAGCCCAGACTCTCACTGGCAGCTTTCAGCGCGGCCGTGACGTCAAAGTCAGGCACGGCGGGGAACTCAATGGGGGCGTATTCCAGACTGGTGTGCTCGAAGCGGATGGCGCCGGTGGCCACCACAATGTCGCCGGACTGCACGTTCAGGTCGATGCCGCCGCAGGTGCCGGTGCGGATGAAGGTGTCCGCGCCGCACTTGTGCAGTTCCTCCATGGCGATAGCGGCGGAGGGGCCGCCGATGCCGGTGGAGCAGGTGGTGACCTTTTCACCCAGCAGCGTGCCGGTCCAGACGTTGAACTCCCGGTTGTAGGCCACCTGATGCGCGTCATCAAACAGGGCGGCGATGGCGGGCACCCGGCCCGGATCTCCGGGGAGGATGCAATACCGGCCTACGTCGCCGGGGACGCAGTGAATATGAAATTGCTTTTCCAGTTTCTGCATGACATTCACGTTCCTTTCACGCGGCCGATCCGACCGGCTGATAACCTTTCGTATAACAGATAGTATAACAGATAAAAGTTTGATTTGTAAAGCCTCGGCAAAAGGACGGGAGAGGAAGGCGGTTTTCGCCACCAAATTGTCTGAAATTTGTCAATTATGCCGAATTGATTCCTTGCGCAATTCTTAACTTGAGTTTAGTGACTAAAAAATATATAATAATGGTTGTTTTGTAAGTGCAAAATGACGAAGATAGGAAGAAGCGAAGGAAAGGTGTGAAACCGACGATGTTGGATCAGAGTTATTACGAAACTGCCAACGAAATTATCAGCCGGTACCCTCTGGAGGAAAAATCCCTGATCCCCATTATTCAGGACATCCAGGCGACCTACCGGTATCTCCCGCCGGATCTTTTGGACTATGTGGCCAAAAAGATCGGCATTACAGAGACCAAGGCTTACAGCGTGGCCAGCTTCTATGAGAACTTCTCCTTTGAACAGAAGGGAAAGTATGTGCTCAAGATCTGCGACGGAACGGCCTGCCATGTCCGCAAATCCACGCCGGTGCTGCAGTACCTGCGTCAGGAACTGGGACTCAGTGAGACCAAGCAGACCACCGATGACCTGATGTTCACGGTGGAAGTGGTGTCCTGCCTGGGCGCCTGCGGTCTGGCCCCGGCCATGATGGTCAACGAGCAGGTCCATCCCAAAATGACGCCGGAAAAGGCGGCGGAGCTGCTCAAGGAGCTTCGGGCCAAGGAAGAGGAGGGGCGGAACGATGATCAGAATTGAAAACCGGTTCCAGCTCAAGCAGGTCCGGGCGGAATGCCAGGCTGAGACTAAGCAGGAAAAGTGCCGGGTGCTGATCTGCGGCGGCACGGGCTGTCTGGCCGGCGGCTCCGCCAAGCTCTATGAACACATGAAGGAGTTGGCTGCGGAGCATGAAAACGTTCAGGTGGAGATCGGCCCGGAGATCGCCCATATCGGCGTCCACAAGAGCGGCTGCCACGGCTTCTGCGAAATGGGCCCCCTGATGCGGATCGAGCCTTACGGCTATCTCTACTTAAAGGTGCAGGAGAGCGACTGCGGCGAGATCTTTGAAAAAACGGTCCTCCGGGGTCAGCCGGTGGAGCGGCTGATGTTCCGTCAGGATAACAAGGTCTATCCCTCTGAGGAGGAGATCCCCTTCTACGCCAAGCAGACCCGCCTGGTGCTGAAAAACTGCGGCCATATCGACGCGGAGCGCATTGAGGCGGCCATTGCCGCCGGCGCTTACGAGGGCCTTGAAAAAGCCCTCTTTGAAATGACGCCCAAGGCTGTCATTCAGGCTATTACCGACTCCAAGCTCCGGGGCCGCGGCGGCGCGGGCTTCCCCGCCGGCAAAAAATGGAGCCAGGTGGCCGCCCAGAAGGAGACCGTCCGCTATGTGGTCTGCAACGGCGATGAGGGCGACCCCGGCGCGTTTATGGACCGCAGCATCATGGAGGGCGATCCTCACCGAATGATCGAGGGTATGCTGATCGCGGCCTATGCCGTAGGCGCGCAGGAGGGCTATATCTATGTCCGCGCAGAGTATCCTCTGGCCATTGAACGCCTGAAGCTGGCCATTGCGCAGGCGGAGGAAGCCGGATTCCTGGGTGACAACATTCTTGGTACGGACTTCTGCTTCCGTCTGCATATCAACCGGGGCGCCGGCGCCTTTGTCTGCGGCGAGGGCAGCGCATTGACCGCCTCCATCGAGGGCAAGCGAGGTATGCCCCGCGTCAAGCCGCCCCGCACTGTGGAGCACGGCCTGTGGGAGAAGCCCACGGTCCTCAACAACGTGGAGACCTACGCCAACGTGCCCATGATCATTCAGCGCGGCGCGGAGTGGTACCGGGGGATCGGTACGCCGGAAAGCCCCGGCACCAAGGCGTTTGCCCTTACCGGCAACGTGTGCAACACCGGTCTGATCGAGGTCCCCATGGGCACGCCTCTGCGTGATATCGTGTTTGACGTAGGCGGCGGCATCCCCAACGGAAAGAAGTTCAAGGCCGTACAGATCGGCGGCCCCTCCGGCGGCTGCCTGTCCGAAAAGGATCTGGACCGCCACATGGACTTTGACTCCCTCACCAAGATTGGCGCCATGATCGGCTCCGGCGGCATGGTGGTCATGGACGAGGACACCTGCATGGTGGAGGTGGCCCGGTTCTTCATGAGCTTCACTCAGCGTGAAAGCTGCGGCAAGTGCGTTCCCTGCCGGGAGGGCACCCAGCGGATGCTGGAGATCCTGGAGCGCATCGTGGCCGGTCAGGGCACCATGGAGGATCTGGATACCCTCCGGGACCTGGCGGATATGATCGAGAATACCGCCCTGTGCGGCCTGGGCAAGAGCGCGCCCAAGCCGGTCATCAGCACCCTCAACGCCTTCCGGGACGAGTATGTGGCCCACATTCGGGATCGCCGCTGTCCCGCCGGCGTCTGCTCCAAGCTTCGAGTGTACAGCATCGACCCCGCCAAGTGCAAGGGCTGCTCCAAGTGCGCCCGGAACTGCCCGGCGTCGGCCATTCACGGTACGCTGAAGTCGCCGTACACCATTGATCAGGACGCCTGCATCCGCTGCGGAAGCTGCGTGGAGCAGTGTGCCTTCGGCGCGATCACCGTAGAGAAGTAAGGAGGATGCTGCTATGGGATTTATGACCATTGACGGTCAGCGGGTGGAATTTACCAACGAACCCAATGTTCTGACCGTGATCCGCAATGCGGAGATCGATATACCGACCCTTTGTTACCATTCCGAACTGTCCATTTACGGTGCCTGCCGTCTGTGCACCGTAGAGGATGACCGGGGCAAGACCTTTGCCTCCTGTGCGGAGCCGCCCCGGGACGGCATGGTGATCTACACCAATACCCCCCGGCTCATGCGCTACCGCCGGACGATCCTGGAGCTGCTGCTGGCAGCCCATGACCGGGACTGCACCACCTGCGTGAAAAGCGGCGAGTGCCATCTGCTGGAGCTGGCTCACCGCATGGGCGTGGACCGGATCCGCTTCAAGAACCGGGAGGCCAAGTACCCCATCGACGAAAGCTCTCCCGCCATCGTTCGCAACCCCAATAAGTGCATTCTCTGCGGCGACTGCGTCCGTATGTGCGACAATGTCCAGTCCGTGAACGCCATCGACTTTGCCTACCGCGGCACCAGCACGCTGGTGACCCCGGCCTTCAACAAGACCATCGCCCAGACCAACTGCGTCAACTGCGGCCAGTGCCGGGTGGTGTGTCCCACCGGCGCGATCAGCATCAAGACCAACATCGATGAGGTCTGGGACGCGCTGGCGGACCCCAACACCATTGTGGTGGCGCAGGTGGCTCCGGCGGTCCGTGTGGCGCTGGGCGATAAGTTCGGCATCCCCAAGGGCGAAAACGTCATGGGCAAGCTGGTCAATGCCCTGCACCGACTGGGCTTCCATGAGGTCTATGACACTACCTACGGCGCGGACCTCACCGTGATCGAGGAGGCGGAGGAGCTGCTGGAGCGGATCTCCAGCGGCGCCAAGGGTCCCCTGTTCACCTCCTGCTGCCCTGCCTGGGTCAAGTTCTGCGAGACCCGGTATCCGGAGCTGGCGGACAATATTTCCACCTGCCGCTCTCCCCAGCAGATGTTCGGCGCGGTGATCCGGGAATACTACCGCAATCCTGAGATCAATCAGGGCAAGAAGCTGGTGTCGGTGTCCATCATGCCCTGTACCGCCAAGAAGGAGGAGATCCTCCGCCCTGAGTCCATGACCAATGGCCGACAGGACGTGGACTATGTGCTGACCACCACCGAGGTGGCCTCCATGATCCGCAAGTCCGGTATCCGCTTTGAGAATATCGACGGCGAGTCCACCGATATGCCCTTTGGCATCGGTTCCGGCGGCGGCGTCATCTTCGGCGTCACCGGCGGCGTGACGGAGGCGGTGCTCCGCCGCCTTCAGACCGGCCACAGCCGGGTGGAAATGGACCGCATCCGCACCAGCGGCGTCCGGGGCGATGAAGGCTTGAAGGAGCTGACCTTTGACTACATGGGCAAGGAGATCCGCGCCGCAGTGGTCAACGGTCTGGGCAATGCCGACAAGCTCGTCAAGCGTATCCAGAGCGGCGAGGTCAGCTATGACTTCGTGGAGGTCATGGCCTGCCGCCGTGGCTGTATCATGGGCGGCGGCCAGCCGGTCGGCG
>OLZT01000169.1_pt1 | contig 31143 bp, 28 predicted proteins | sample 1644501 | NCBI WGS metagenome assembly OLZT01 (sample SAMEA103958140, study PRJEB25191) | human gut metagenome | biome: human-associated habitat [ENVO:00009003]; feature: intestine environment [ENVO:2100002]; material: feces | place: Germany | collected 2013/2015 | reverse complement strand
AAACCAATATCAGTAAACATACCAAACCGAGTCAACCATTTTCAGGAACGGACATCTTCATTCGGATTCAGCAGAAAAAACAGCCTGTCGTTGTTATTGTAGGATTTTGTATGTAACTTTGTAGACATTTAAATTCTTTTAGGTCACTAAGTTACAAAAACTTTCTGACATGACAAAGCCCCGGCTTGAGAAAGTCAGGGCTTTGTTTTATGTTTTACTGCAGGTTACATAGGAGGCTGTGCCAATTTTGACACAGCCTCGTAATAACGGATTGTGATGGATTGTGACGGATTCTGACAATTATGTCATTTGCCGATGCACTATCCTTATATCGTTGATAGCGTGCTACTTGAGCTTTTATAATACAGAGGCAGGTTGCATTTCTGATTTTTGAGGATTTAGGGCCTCCCGGCTGGCTTCATCCTTCGGAAATGACCTCTCTTTCGTACATCTTGCACAAGTACAAAGTTAATGATTTTTCGTGAGATAAACAGTTAAAATACGGAAATTTAATTTCAAGCAACTGTAATTTTTCAGCTCTACCGATTTGTACCGCGAAAAGTAAGCCGGATAGAAGTTGCAAATCGAGTTACTTTTGCGCTATAAAGTTACTCAAAATATGATAATTAGCCAAGATTGAGCACTCGATTATTACATACTCGCGCAGAATGTAGAGAAGATGCGACCGAGGATGTCAGCATTCAGTTCTTAGGCAAGTGTAATTGATTCTGAAAGGGGGGCCAATTATACTCTGAGATGGCTATTCGGCAAGGCTTGTTTCCTCATCGAAAATTCGATTGAAAATCTCATCGAGCCGAGACTTGTCCGTCAGCAAGACATGAAGCTTTTTCAGGTTCTTCGCGTTGTCGCTCCAGGGTATCCAGACTTTCAGATATCCTTTTGGCCCGTACTTTTCATGGAGGTGCTCGATTGTCCTTTGATAATGTCCGGCTCTGTCGAGTTGAGGATAATTCGCCAGTCCATATTGGATGGTGCGCCGGATTATTGTCTCAGGTTCGATGAAGCGGTCGGCTTCGGCAACCAATAGCCCATAACCGTTGCGAGGCTTTTTCTGATTGGACGCACGGTGATCTTCAACAGCACGGCCCATTATTACAATCTGCTTTCGAGAGAAGTGGGACTTGACAAACTCATCAGCCTCAAGAATCTTGCGCGAGTCCTTATGATGATTCTCACGTCCGTTGATCAGTCCGAGGTCATGGAATGCCGCTATGACGTAAACCATATCCGCATTCATGGAAGGGGTATGTTCGGCAAGTCTCAGACTCTGTTCGATCACCATGCGGACATGATTCTCTTGATGCGCCTTATCAAAGGAGGCATAACGGGGAATAATCTCGCGCTCCACATAGTCAATGATTTCGGGAGACACCGGCTTCAATTTCAATTCGGGAATCTCTCCGCGCTCACGTTTTTCTTTCAGAATCTGACGACGGTGCGCTCGTTCTTCCGCCATACATTTCTTGCAGATATGGCGCGCATGACCTTTGCCTGAAAATTTCTCATTAGCGAGATATTGACCGCACTTCCAACAATAATGGCTCATAGGTTATTAGTGTTGAAATTACCAAATGTTGGGATTGCGCTGTAACGACCCTGCAAATATCCTTTCTGCACATTTTCACGAGGCTTATATTCTGCAAGCGAAACCAGCTTCGAGGCACCGTCTTTATCTTTCTCGACGAACCATACCTCATCCGACCTTATCATATCAAGATTGAGCAGATTGCATTCATGTGTCGAGATCACAAGCTGGGTGTCCCTTTCTGAGGAAAGTTCATGGAGATAGCACTCAATCAGTTTCTGCGACAACAGAGGGTGCATACTGCGGTCAAGTTCATCTATCATATAATCGACCTCGTTCTGGCCGAGATCAATGAGCATGGGTATGAAATCAAGCAAACGGATTGAACCGTCCGATTCCTCGTCCATTTCAAACACGACCTCATCATTGACCTCATTACGATGCACCGCTTTCTGCTTGAATATGGTATATGTACCATCATCCTTGAAATCGAAGAAGAAACACTCGTTGCTCTCGGGAGCGGCCACGAGAGTCGTGCGCCCAGGAGTGGAACTGCTTATGATCTTATCTAGTAACCTATCCGGCAGATTGGTCTCTTCTTTTGAGCGGACCGGGAACCTGCGGATGTCGACTATACCTGTGTTGAAATACTGAAGCAGACGGCGGGTTGATTCGTGGAAATTTTCATCTTGTTCTGCATTGAACGAAATTCCACGGAACCGCGTACCAGGGAATATTATGCGTAACCCTGACGCAAACCATGAATAGGCAGTTTTTATAGCGCATAATCCTTTGCCGTTACGCTCCATATATTCCGAAAGGAAACTCTTTTTAGCGGGGGTACCTTCACCTAAGAATCTTACAAACTGGGCAACCGATGAATCACCATGAATGTCACCAAACTCAAATTCATTGCCTTCCTGAGATGTCTTTCGAGTGAATATGAGCTTGTCGCTGCGGCTGTTGATTTCATAAAGCCATTCCTCTTTGATTCCGTTTATTGAGAATTCCACTCCGTATGCAAAGTATCGCCCGGCTGTCTTGAACTCAATCTCAATTTTCGAGATCGGTTTTACGGTTTTTACAAGTTTGAACGGCTCAAAGTCTCCGGATGGGAATCTTCCCACGGCTATCTGCTGGAGCAGAGCAATGGCTTTGATTACATTGCTTTTGCCGGAGGCATTGGCCCCGTAAATCACACCGATTTTCAACGCCGAAATATCATCGCGCTTCTGTGCCCGGCTGACATGAGTGGGGTGGACCGTTCCCTTGCCGGCAACGAAGCTGATTGAGGTCTCGTCCTTGAAAGAGAATATGTTCTCGAATGTGGCTCTTAGAATCATTGGTGTCGTATAATTACGTTGTTTATGCAAAGTTACGACAAATAATCCATTCCTCCAAATAAGTATTGCTGATTTTAGGTAAAAAGATTGTTTATCTGCGACGGATTGCGTATCGTTGATGTGGCATCACCAAATTATTTGTTCAAAAATTTCAACGTGTTCAATACGGTTGAACATAGACACTATATTGAACAGGCTGCGTGAAAGTCTGAGGGAAAAGTATCTCTTGCATAAAGGGAGAAACAGAGCTATGGCAATGCTTGAAAGGGGATAGTCATAGAGAGTAAATTTTATCCAGATTACACCATAAAGGGTATAAAATATTATAAAGCACCATAGATTATACCCTTTAGGGGATATTTATATTAAAGCGGCAAGAGGCTGGGCGGTCTGCATTGTTGGCGACGGTTATGCCGTCAAAAGGTGACGGTGCGGGCACTGACACCTTTCGACCGCATCGCGCCTACGGGCAACTGCGGAACACCGAGAACCGGCAACGCCTCCGAGGATTGGCAACGGCTTCGCTGATGCCACATCGGAGACTTATTGCCGTTCCTCCGTGTTCTTTTTCGCAGTTGCCGGATAAGGACTTTTACGACCGCCCCGCCACTTGACGCTTGTTTCAGCAGTCCACGGGTCGAGACAGTGATAATCCGCCTTCCTGTGTTGCCGGCTTATCACAGACTCGCCCTGCCGGGACTGGTCAGTTCCATTTTTTTCAGTGCATTATTGTTTTTCCAGATAAATCATGTCACATAATGTTACCCCTTCCTCAATAATAGGAGTGGAGTAATTATCTGTGAAGAAATCTGGAATACGATGAGAATAGGAATAGCCACAAGATTTATAGAACCTCAATGTTGAGGGTGTTTCTCCAGTTCCAAGAATGATCTTTTTATTTGGATGTTGTGATTCGGCATATTCAAGCATCCGATGACCGTATCCATGCCGCCTGTATTTTTCTTCAACGGCAAGATTTTTTATTTCGACAGTATTAGGGTCAAGATTTAAGGTTACGCAAACGGCTATCGGCTTACCATTAAATAAGCCGACATAAAGTGTTCCCGAATCAAGATAACGATCAATCATTATCTCTGATTCATCTCCAATTAGAAGTAGAGGAAGATATTGTTTTTTGTCTTTATCGACCTTGGTGATTATAAAGTTGTCATCAGTTGCCATATTACAAAATTAGCAATTTTTCACGGGATTTCGGTGCCAATATGTTGTCATTCGTTTTCACCGCCACGGAGTCTTAGCTCCAGATTATGCGATACTATCAACTCAGGAAGCCTTGCTTGCTCGGATTCAAGAACGTGCGGAGCAGGGCTATTCTTTTGCCTTTTGGCTGAAAAATCTCCAGACCTACGGCTCGTATTTTTCTGCCAAAGGGCGAACAGCCCTTCTTTGCCTCCGCACGCGGCCGTGTCAACGAGCAAGCAAAACTTCGATAGTCGATAGACGCATAAAAAAATGTCGCACGATGAAAACGAACAACAACATATCAAACAGACGAGGCAAAGCATCCATCTCCAGTCTCAACCGCATAAAAAGGGTTCTACTCTGGGCGGTGGGGATAATCGGGGCAATACTCGGATTGGTATTGTGGGTGTTTCTCCGACCGATATTCCGAGGCGTGGGCTGGGTTTTCAGCCTAATCTCCGCACTGATGATAATCTATTGGCTACTCACTTTATAAAACTCAACTGATATGGCTACACACAAATCAAACAACGCTGCAATCGCAGCAATGCAGCAGATGCTACAGGAGCGTTGCATCGCCGAACCCTCATTCGCTATCAAGATGGCGAACCCCTCAAAGAGTATGGAAGGAGCCGTGAACTATCTCTGTTCGCAAATCCAAAAGAGCGGAATGTGTTGCGTGGACGACACCACCGTGATGAACATATTGGTCCATTATTTCGACGAGAACGAGATTGAGGACTGCGGAAAGGTCAACTGCAACATCGTGGTATCAAAGCCGGAACTCTCCGATGAGGACAAGGCTGAACTCAAGGAGCAGGCTATGGAGCAGTTCAAGCAGGAGCAACTCCGAGAAATCAGACGGCAGTCAGCACCGAAGGCTCAACCCAAGCCGACCACCGCACCCAAAGCCGGAGAAGAAATCAATGTTCAACCCAGTCTATTCGACTTCTAAAACCCCAGTAAGATGAAACCGAGAAACAAGAAACAACAGCATATAGTGGAACTAAGTGGGCGACTCCGCCCGCTCACCACTGCCCAAAAGAAGTGGGCGTTCAGCCACACCATTGACCATTACGCCTATCGTCTCAAATCGGGCAAGGCGGTGTGTATGGACTGCGGACACGAATGGCAGGAGGTAGGCTTCGACATCTATCGTTGTCCCAACTGCGGGGAGAAGGTCGAGATACGCAACACCAAAGAGCGTGTACGCCAAGACAAATCCTATTTCAACGTAATTACCACTATGAAAGGCTATCAGGTAATCCGTATGTTCCTGATGATAGTCGAGATGCGCAAGGGAATGAAGGCTAAACCCGCCTATCTTGAAATCGGTCAGTATTGGATTGACCCCCAGGGACACGCGACAGTCGTGGGACTTCAGCGCACACTCGGCTATTACATTGACTCTTTTGCATTCGGTTCTCCATTGGAGATAAGGGGCGACAACGATGCTTTCCGTCACATCGCAGGGCAATGGGTATATCCTCGCATCAAGTCAACCGACACCATCAAGCGCAACGGGTTCAAGGGATGTTGCCACGCAATGCACCCCGTCACACTCTTTCAGCAGTTGGTCACCAATCCGAAAGCCGAGACGCTTATGAAATCCGGCGACATTGAAATGCTCCGCTATCTCTGCCAGCATCCGCAGGAGGTTGACAAATATTGGAACTCCATCAAGGTAGCCAAGAGAGCCGGATACACTTTCAACGCACCGAGTATGTGGTTCGACTACATCAAGATGTTGGAGCGTATGGGCAGAGACCTCCATTCCCCGTCATTGGTAGCACCCAAAGACCTCAAGCACGCCCACGATGAATATGTGGAGAAGGTCAACCGACAGAGAGTGAAGGAGCAGAGGGAAGCCAACCGCAAGAAAGCGGAAGCCGACCAAGCCAAGTTCGAGGAACTCAAAGGTCGTTTCATCGGACTGGCGATGACAGACGGAACAATCCGGCTCCACACCCTCGATAGCGTAGCCGACTACTACGATGAAGACACAAAGCAACACATCTGCGTGGGTTCGGCGGGCTACTATCTCAAAGCCGACACATTGGTGTTCACCGCCACGATGGGAGGCAAGACCATCGCCACAGTTGAAATCTCGCTGAAAGACTACTCAATCGTCCAATGCAGAGCCTTCGCCAACCAGGTATGCGAATACACCGAGCAGATAGCCGGCATCATCAACGCCAACAAGAAGATGATTGCCGAGCGCAAGAGAGCATAAGTTTAACCTGACCACCGCCATCCGGCGGTGGTCACAACACCCCCAAGACTATGACACGCATGACCCAACAAGGAGTATCGACCACCCAAGCCGGACAGGAGCAGTACGAACGCTTCTACTCCGCCCCCGAGGACGTAAGGTGACGAGAGTAATGTACGATTATAGAACAGCGGAAGGAAACCTCTTTTCGGTAGTGTCTCCGACCCTCCGAGAGTGCCGTCACAAACGAGACGAGTGGCTCGCCAAACGAAACAAGTAACTAAAGCCATATCAGTGACGAAGGCGGTGAAGCGTGATGCCTCATCGCCTTCAATTTGCCAAAAATTTTGGCCGCCACAGGCGGCGAAGGGTATCCTCGTCAATTATTGATTACATGTGCGCAACTAAAATTGGTTGCAAATAATAAAAGCAACCAATTTTAGTTGCGTATTCCGAAGAGAATGCTTATATTTGCACAAAATTTCAATTTATGAAAATCGGAGCGATAATAACCGGCGATATTGTGGATTCCACCAAGATGGTTGCAGAGGAGCGCGATTCAATGTTGCTCATGCTGCAATCACTCCCGGAAATACTGTCTACATTGACAAAAATTGATCTGGAGATTTTTCGTGGCGACAGTTTCCAGATAAGAGTCGGGAATCCTGTTGACTCGTTAACAGCTGCTCTCGCCATACGTGCCCATATCCGTTCCTATAAATTTGCTGAGCATAACCGTCAATGGGATGCCCGTTTGTCAATAGGAATCGGAAAGGTGGAATATGAAAACGGAACCCTTGCCACGAGTGACGGCGAGGCATACAGAGCATCGGGCAGAGGACTTGATACCATAGGCAAGTATCGGCTGGTAATAGAGACGCCTTGGGAAGGAGTAAACAAGGAGTTAAGAGTTTCGACTGCTTTTGCAGATGACATTGTTTCCGGGTGGACACAGAGTCAAAGCCGGGTTCTGTTTCAAAGTATGACAACAGACATCAGCCATGCTGAAATCGGGAACTTGCTCGGAATTACACGGCAGATGGTAGATAAGGCACTGAAAGCCGGCAAAGAGGAATTAATGAATATGTATATCGGCAGATTCAAGGAATTGATTAAAGAAAGGATAGGATGAACACAATCATACTGATTAAGCTCATTGCGGCACATCTGACTGGAGATTTTCTTTTCCAGAGTGACAGAATGTGCGCTGATAAATTCTCAAACAATACCACGGCTAAATACAAGGCTCTCTTACTTCATGCCTTTATTCAGGCGGCATTGGCTTATGTTTTCGTTGCACAATGGAATTGCTGGATTATACCTGTCGTGATAGGTGCCAGCCATTTTATAATAGATTACGTCAAATCAATGAGTAAGAGGAATGACCTCATAAGCCTTGTATGGGACCAGCTTGCTCACTTCTGTGTCATAATAGGCTTGTGGTGGTTCGCATTTGCAAGATTACCTCATTGGGATATGGCTGACGAAATCCTATCAACTACTTTCTGGCTCATCATTACGGCATATATTGCAGTCCTTGCACCCACTTCGATATTGATAAAATCCTTTATTGACTTTGAAAAATGGATGCCATCAGATGCTTCATCGCAGGGTTTGCCCAACGCCGGCAAATGGATCGGATACCTTGAACGTATACTGATTCTAACTTTCATCTTCACAGACAATATTGAAGGCATAGGCTTTTTATTAGCGGCGAAATCAGTTTTCAGATTCGGAGAACTGAATAAAGCCAAAGATATAAAGATTACAGAATATGTGCTCATTGGCACATTTGCCAGTTTTACGATTGCCATATTAATTGGTTTTGGAATCAACTGGCTCATAGGTATGAATTTTGAATAACAAGATAAAATAGACAAAATGACTAAAGCAGATATAGTTAACGAGATAGCTAAAACGACCGGCATCCACAAGCCGGACGTCCTCTCAGTGGTAGAGCAATTCATGTGCGTAGTGAAGGACAGCCTCGCACACGGCGAGAACGTGTATCTCCGCGGCTTCGGCTCCTTCATCGTAAAGACTCGTGCCGAAAAGACAGCCCACAATATCAGCAAGAATACTACACTCATCATCCCGGCTCACAACATCCCGGCATTCAAACCCGCCAACTCCTTCAAAGACGAAGTCGCAAAGTGATTATGGAAGAAGAAAACGAGGAGGAACAGTCCAAGGTCGAAACCATCCATATTCAATCAAACACCTGCAACTGCGCTGAATGTCAGGAGAAACGCAGTAAGTATGTTACCATACTTGATGTTGACCAATATATAGATTCTCTTAATGACTGGGATTGAATCTTGACATCATCATTGAATATTTCGCCGTCAGTTGGCATAGATTTTGTTAATATTATATTGTTAGAAATCATTAGGTCTCATGTCTAAGAATAGCACTAAAATTGAACAGGCTGCGGTGAACTGCATTACGGACGCTTTTTTCAAAAGTAAGCGTCTGACTCCATATATTCCTACTAATGACAAGGAACCTGTTTGGGACGGTCATATTTATATCAAGCATGGGAATAATGGATATTCTCGTATACCTACACAAGTAAAGGGGAAAAGCGTTAAGAAGTTGCCTAAAAAGACAACCTTTTCGGTTAAGATTGTAAATCTCGAAAATTACAAGCGAGATGGAGGCGTGGTCTACTTTGTTGTATTTATAACCGAGAGTAAGCGATTCCCATATTTTAAATTTCTTGCCCCGATAGATATAAAGCGTATAATAAAGAACGCGAAGGGTAAGTCTGAAACTGCGATAACACTGGTGCCATTAGGAACTGTTGAAGGCGATCTGGAAAACCAATTCATCCAATTCTATTACGATTGCAAAAAACAGACATCTACAGCTTCGTCTGAGATACTTTCTATGGAAGATGCACTTCAAAAAGGCTATCCCATAAGTTATCAGGTACATGGTATAGATGACGAAATGGAGGCATTCCGTTATGCAACTTCTCACTTCACTTACCTTTACGCTAACATTGAAAATAGTGGGGTCAAAACACTTTACCCTATAGGCGATCAACCATATAAATTATTCTTCCTCCCATACATAAAAAAGGATGTCACATGTGAAGGAAAGAAATTCTTTTCAGAGTTTCAAGATGGTAGAAATGGAGAGAGAAGAGAGATATACATAGATGATTTTCTTCGTATGGTACGTATTAAAGAACAAGATAAGGGTAAGCTTGAGATAAATCTATGCCAAACTAATCTTGAAAGGTTCTTTAATCAACTATCATTTGTTTATGCAGTTAGCCAAGCCGGTAATTTTTGGATTGGTGATGAGCAAGTCAAGATTGATAAGATTGACAAATCAGAACTTACAGATATTGAATCGCAATATAAATTCTGGGAGAAAGTCATTGCTACTCTTCAACTCTTAAATGTAGATATCTCTAAAATTGATATTTCCTCATTTAATGACAAGGATTTCCGAGACTTAGATATGTTGAGAAGAGCCATATTAGACGGTGAAGAGATTGGTCAGTCTAAGGATGTCTCTGGTGTAACTACAGTCCAAATAGGTCCATATCGCATTCTTGTATTAGTGGAAAAACAGAAAAGTGGTAAATACAAAATAACAGACTTTTTCAAAATAAGAGAGGGTAAAGTATTTGCTGTTGATAAGGGAGACGGACATAAATCCATAGTTTCGTTCTATTCCGCTGTCCTCCAAAGAGACGATTTGACCACCTTGATAAATATTGATTATGACAATTTTATCAAAGCTTACGAGGATGCTGCTCGATTCAATAGAGTAATCTCCGAGCAGTCCAATCAGGATGTTTTATGTTTGATTAACGCATACGACAAAGCAGAAAAGAAAGACGAACGTCTTTTGGAATATGCGCTAAAACTTACTGATTGGATTTCAAATTTGCCCGAAACAGATGAAGTATCATTTGTATATCGGTTAAATAAGATGCAAATATTAAAACGAATGGGCGCAATAACCGAACAGGAAAAGTCAGAGTTGATAGATATAAGTGAATCAAATATTCCTGCCTTTGGTAAATGGGCTGCAAATCTTTTACTTGAAGACTATGACCGGGCAAGTTTATATTGGGAAAAGATGTCAGAAGAGGAAAGAGAAATATATAAACACTATCCTATCTATAAATTTAAATCTGACCGCGAGTGATCAAGATATGAATTAAATATAAACGTCATGGGATTCTCCGAAATAAATAGTGCCCCGACGGGAGTATGTTTCATCTTTCAGATATATAAGCAGTTGAGAGAGGATTTCCTGACGCTTGGCAGAATTTGAGGATTCATCCCAAAATTGCATGGATTGAATTTCGGAACATTCGACATAGTTCTCTATGTATGATGCGCCGTAATATGGTTCGCTATTACGGGTTTTGCAGATTTGTAATGTCTCGAAAAAAGGAGGCTCGCAGATAACTGCATTGATAATCTTGATGTAGTCTTCTGTCATGCCTTCGAATGGAAAACCAAGCATGATGTGATCCATGCGGACACAATGTTCGCCAGAGGAAATGACGGTTTCCGATTTCTTCATCACATCCTTTATGTAATCCTTGCCTCTACGGATGCCGTCAAGCGGACGGGCATTCGTGAAGCATTTGACCTTCATAGAATTGAAAAGGTCGCGACCCTGGATGAAAAAAGGGTCGGTTTCCAATAGATATTCGGATTTAGGATTACACATAGCCGGATTATTTACAGTCAAGTGATAAATCAAGAGTGATGGGAACGGACTGACCGTTGCCGAAGTCGGAAAGGATTTCTGCGCTCCTGACATGAGGCATGAGGCAGCTGCTGATGATGAAGTAGTCTATGCGATTGCCCATCTGGAGGTGACGCCAGTTGCCGTAGAATGTTGGCTTCTTTTCGGTCGGATGCAGTATGCGGTAAGGATCGACAAGGTCACATTCCGAGAGAAGGAGGTTGAAATTGTCGCGCTCCCATTTCGTAAAATTGGGTCGTGACTGTTCGAGATTACGCTCGAAATTGTCATAATCGGTATGGACGATATTCATATCGCCGCAGATTATGACCGGAAGCCGGGACGAGAGATTTCTGACGAAGGAACGGAGCTCGGTGTCCCATCGGCGACGATATTCAACTGATCCATCAAGTGTTTTGTTCGCGAATGGAACGTATGTGTTCAAAAGAGCGAAAGAACTGCAATCAAAAGTCTGGAGATGTCCGTCGTCGCTTAGACCGGGCGATAAAATGCGATCCGGATATTGAGTGGAATTAGAGTTGACGTTGGCGTATATCGTGACTCCGCTCCAGTCTCCGCAATCTTGCGGCGCAAAGAGCTGACGGTAGCCGTCGATCTCGAAGCGGTCACGGTCGCCACTGCTCCTGACTTTCTGTAAACAGAGGAAGTCGGGGGCATATTCTTCGAGAAGAAGTTTTACTTTCTCGAAGCGTTTTGTTAATCCGTTTATGTTTCAGCTTATAATCAGCATACTCAGTCCTCGAATGGGAATGTCTCGTCGTATAGGTCTTGAAGATTCGTGCCGTTGTAACTCCAGTGCGGAGTAGGTTGCGGAGCATGAACCGTGTTGAGCAATTTCTTGGTGACGGCAGTCAGAGACGTTATCTCGTCCTCGAAAACAACCTTTCTATCCGAACATACACGGAAAGTTATATTCTTATCCTTGGTGTATGTGAGTATAGCGTCCATCGGGATGCCCATTGTCTTGAAATTGAGTGGCGGCCTCTTGGACTGTTTCTTAAGAACGTCAGCGGCAACGGCGGCTTTGTCTCCGGCGGAAAGCTGACTTTCTATGTCGTTGGTTACTTCCTCCGTCATGTCGGAGGCTCCTTCATCGACATATTTCAGAAGTTCGATAGCCTGATAAGGCTCGATGCAAAAGCGGTTAATTTGCTGATATACAGATATGTATAAATCTAATCCGTACAAGTGACGTGCATTTTCCACGTTTGTAAGTAGTTAACCGTCTGTTACTTAAATTCTTACAAGTCGCATTTGCCAAACCGACAACAGTGACTCAGTGCAAAGATAGTGATAATGCTCCGATTACCAAAGGAATATAACATCTTTAACTTTTCGCGCCATACAGATGCGCGTACAAAACGGATTAAAAATATGTTTTGACAGCGAAAAGGAATTGGTCAATGAATATGCGTTTGAAGGCTGCGATATTGTTTTGTTCGTAGAACATCAGCATAGCTTTCTTGTAGTCGATTGAATCTACTGTGCGGAATGAAATCGGGCAATAGCCATTGGCGATTAGAATACCATTGCTCACTATTCGTGCAGTGCGCTTGTTGCCGTCGGTGAATGCCTGTATGTAGCTGAGTAAAACGAGAGCAAGCAGGGCTTTCTCGAAGATATTGTTCTTGCCGTTTATTAATTGTACGGTATCTTCAAGAGCTTCTCGAATTTGAAACTCATTGTCAAGCGGAGTGTAGTTTGTTCCGGTTATACCGACACGGCGATGACGGATATTTCTCTCAACGCCTAATTCTTTTGTAAGCAGGGCATGAATCTCCTCTATGCGGGCAACGGTCAAATCTTTCAGATAGTCCGGCACATCAAGAATAAAGTCGAGCGCGTCCTTGTGATTAAGGAGCATCACGGCCTCCTCTTTTGTCTTTCCGCTTGCTGCCTGTTTCTCTTTCAGCAATCTTTCTGTTTCCAATAATGAGTATGTGTTGCCCTCTATCTGGGAAGATTTCCAAGACAGGTCGATTCCGAGACGTTCCATTTCTTTGCGGTATTCCAACTCTGACATTTCCGACAGGTGCTGACGGAACAATTCCTGAGCGTCTTCAAGCTGTTGCAACTCTTCCTTGGTGAATAGATCTACCTTGGGAAGGATTTCATTGATAAGTTCAAAATTGAACGACTCCTGCACCTCTCGTTCATCCACATCCTTGTCGAAATATGTATCGAGATTTAGCTCCATAGTGACATGTGCCTGCGGAGTAAGCCTATAGCGAGTAGCGGGTCCGCGGCCCATCACTTCGATATATCCTTTGGAGACACCATCAGCAATCAGTCGTTTAAGAGTTGCCGGACTTGGAGCTTTGGTCAATGCTAAGCCGATTTCTGCTCTTGAAGCTTTCGGATTGTAGTGTAGGAACTGGAGTATTTCAATCTCTTGAGTCATACCTGAAAATTTAATCGGCTCAAAATTACTAAAAATAATTGGATTATCGGCTCAGATTGAGCTGATTTTTGCCATATTTTCACTTGATTTGAGCCGATAGACCCATATTGCCTTTGACCTATGACTTCTTCGATGCGCGCTGGCGGTGTTTAAGCGATAGATCTTGGAGATTTCTGCCGAGGGTATCCTCTTTGGCAATCAAAAGAAGATCATCATCAAGTTGCAGGGCATAAAGAACACGGGCATAGATGCCGATTGAGACCGTAGGCGACCCTTTTTCGATGCGATTCACAGTGAGGGGAGAACAGGTCGCCCGTTCAGCAACCTGCGCAATCGAGAGGTTACGACGTAGCCGGGCGAGTTTAATCTGCTCACCCATAAGAGCCATTTTCTGCTCCAGCTTCCGGGGCAACTTAGTCCCCATAGTGTTCTTCGCCATACTCAATCTATCTTATGATACCGCAAAGTTAGTAAAAATATTTATTATAAGATATGTTGAGCGACGAATAATTACAGCCATTGCCTCAATTTTACTGCCGAATGAGAATGTTGGAATTGACAATGCTCAAATCTATCTGGCGAGTTTTATCTGATTTCTTGCTTCCACCTTCGTTCCCACCCTTGCTTCCACCTTCGTTCCCACCCTTGCTTCCACCTTTGCTTCCACCTTTACTTCCACCATTGTTTCCATCATTACTTGTTCCATTACTTGTTCCATTACTTGTTCCATTACTGTCTTCTTTACTGTCTTCTTTACTGTCTCCATCACGGATCCAGATAGTTTATTTGTGCGTCAGTTCTCTAACAAAGGGGCGGATAGTTGAATTAATTGGCACTATTCAATCGTTTCCATTCTGGACAATTAGCCAAGAGCCGCCTTTGTCCGGTCCGATACGTCGGATGACGCCTTGCGCTTTCAGTTTCGCTATCTGTTTTTCAATGCCTTTAGCCGATATGCCGATTGCCTCGGCGAGAGATTTTGCGCTGTGGCGTGGATTTTCTTTGATAAGAGAAACTATGCGGTCGGCAGTGCTTAATTTTACCTTTTCAACGGTATTCTCGCCGATTGACTCCTCAAAGGCGGCAATATCGTGAGTTAGATGACGAATCATCATTTCGGTCATGAAATTCCTAAATATGTCGAGATTCTCTGATTCCCTAGTTTCTACCAATGCCTTGATATATTCCTCCTTGTCGTCTGCAAAAATACGGGATGGAATAAGACCATATTCAAACTGAAGCCAGTTCATCATCAGTCTTGCCATGCGTCCGTTGCCGTCGGCCCATGGATGTATGGTAACAAGATTGAAATGAGCGTCGAAGCTCATATCATAGAGTTCTTGCATACTCATCTTGCCGGCATCGCGCCGTAATCCGTTCAGATCATCACAGAACTGCACTAAACGTGACGGCACTTTGTTGAAACTCATGTATGATTTGCCGCCTACTCCGGCTGTTACGTTAAGCAGACGTAAATCTCCATTAGCTGAGGAAAAATCACCGAGCATAGTGTGATAGACAGTCCCGGTATTCTTCATCGTAAGAGCTGACAGTTCCTTCAACCGTTCGACAGTCACATCGGAATGTTGACGGGCAAATACCAACGCTCGTTCATATGCGGTTTTCAAATCAAGATTCATGTTCTGTTCAATGAGACTTTTTCCTTTCAGAGCTATCCCGTTGTCGAACATAATCTGATTTTCAAGTTCGGTTATGGTCGAACCCTCAATGGCTGTAGAATGCGTGATGATAGAATACAAGTAAAACTTGTCATAGTCCAGTTGTTGGTCTATGCCAAGTGTCCGGTATCTCCCTACCAATTTTTCGAGTTTACTTTTCATAATCGGTATTTTTCTGCAAATATAAGTATTTTCTCCCTACTATAGCACGTTTACTACCTACTATTATCCGTTTTCTCCCCACCGTTGCAACCACAGACGATTGGGAGAAGCGCATAATCGTTATCTCGCGTTACTATGCCGACAATGTTACTTAATCATTCATATAGCGATGCTCCTTGTATCGGTGCGTGTCGGCAACCATATACAGTTTCATATAGATAAACTTGGCTGCTAAGATGCATTGGCCCCCTATGGGAATAAGGGATTTGTTAAAATTGTCTGTAATTACTTGGTTCGATAAGAGAAGCACTACAACCGGGCTGTAATGCCCAGCCCGGTTGTAATATGATTCCCCATGAGATAATTGATATCAGAGGAATAATTGTTGTATGATATGAACTATCTTGATTATGATCTTTATGATCGATACTATCGAATAGACCATTCCAAGGATTGACTTACACTTAGACCACCATGAATGTATTTTCATGGAATTTTGAGTCGCATTTTGTTTATGCAACTCTGTTTTATGGAATTTCATTATTAGAGTCAATTTGAAGATGAAATTGAATTAGACTATGCTCGGAGAGAGTTAGTAAAATTAATATCATCCTCAGTTCCATCGTCCGACACAATATGGAATCTGGCACATGCATAAATTCGCACAAATAATGGCACGAATTTATTTGCATGAAATTGCCGTGAAGAACGACGAGAACGATAAAGCCGACTTAGCTTTATCTCTTTTAATAAATTGACTCTATTATGAAAACCGGTTTGGTCTGTGGATGTAAATTCTGAAACTGAATCGACTTGCGATTCAATATCATTGGCGGAATCAAGATAATATCCTAAATCATCTTTATAATACTGGCTAATAAGATTAAGAAGGGTGGAATCTGTAGCGTCGAAGACTCGTAGGCTTTCATCACAGCGACTACATATAACAGATTCAGCAAATTTCAGAAGAGCAACATTGAGTTCTTCTTTTTCACGAGTTGTAAGTTCAACAATCTGACGCAGGAAGTCGTCCTTAATTGCAGCCTTATCGATATCCCTCCATTTTCTCGTAAAGCGCCCATGTTTGCTGTAAGTTTGGGCGAACTCGTGAAACTGTCTACTTTCTTCAAGAGACAGAGTCTCAAATTCCTTAAGCGATCTTTCAAAATATCGTTTCAGGTTCTTGCAGAACTTCTCTGCAAAAATATCAAGCATCTTTTCATCTATACAGTTGCTTGATTGGCTATAAAATGAATAATTATGTTTTTTAAGTTCATGCTCGACTGTGGAACACGGTATATTAAGCACCTTGTTCAAGACATTGATTGATGTCCTGAACCCATCGGGTAACTTATATGTCGCTTCCACACGCATGCCAAAAATATCTTATTGTCTTATTATGTAACGATACACAAAGATAATAAATTTTCTTATATAAGCCCAATCATATTAGTTCCTTGTTCCTTATCGAACTACATCTTGGGAATATTTATTACCCATGTAGCATTGTTCTTTGCACCGATGCGGGTCAGCAATCCTTTCTCTTTGAGTGCGCGGATTACGCGGTCGATTGTGCTTTTGGAGAGGCGGGTGTTGGCTGCAATGGCTGTAATGGATATGTGTGGATTATCCTGAATCTGTCGTATCACCGCCATTTCTTTCAGCGAAAGGAGTGTGGATAACGATGTGTCCAAAACGTCATTTTGACGTTTAGAGGCGTCGCTTTGAGGTTTAGCTACATCCCAACTGATGTGCAAAGTGCGGTTGCGGAGATCTGCCGGAATACCGAACACCGCGAAATTCATAAATCGCTCCAATGGCTCAAATGTCCGGTGAATGCCTTTGGGGATATTCTCATATTGCGAACGGACAAGAGCATTGCGGAAGAACCATGAGTGCTTTTCAAAACTCTCATTGTTCACCTCGAAGCCGAAACTTCTGAGATACTTGATAAGAAATACTGCAGTTGTGCGTGTATTACCTTCGCCAAAAGCGTGAATCTGCCAGATGTCTGAAATGAAACGCATGATATGCTTGATGGCCTCGGCAGAAGAAACGGTGCTGTAATCAAATTTCCTTTCCTCGCCGAAGTCATAATTCAGAAGTTCCGACAAAGAGTCCGCGCTGCCATAGCTGATTGTATCACCGTCAAGAATCCATTGATTCTTAGTAATGTTATATGTTCGGAACTGTCCGGCATGGGGCAGAACACCTTTGAAAAGAAAGCCATGTATGCGCGACAACTCCATAGGGGAGAATGTAAAAGCCTTTTCCGCCAAAAGAAGATTGATTCGGTCTGCCACTCGGTCTGCCTCAAAGGTTCCATCGGCCTCAGCTTTTTCTCGAACCGATTTCTGGCTATAATACTCCTCAAGCCGCTTGCTGACTTCCTCGCTTGAAATTCTACCCTCGATATTGGCTTTAGCCTGTTCAAGCAGAAACTCCGACGGTTTCAATCGGTCAACATCCTGCAAGCCGATAGCCATCGACCAGTTACGCGCACGTTCCTCCACTCCCGGTTCCCCGGAAGCAAGATACTGCTCAAACTCCTTATATCTATCTTCGTATGACATAGCTTGTGAATACTACTATCGTTAAAGTGAAAAATAATATTCTTTTAGGCGTTTGGCAATGAGTGCTCTTCTTTGAGAAAGAAAGTCGGAATAATTAGCAAGTGTCATTTCAGGAGTGCCCATAGGAATACAATTCTCCTCCATATTCTTGTGCAAATCAGCAATATTTGTAATACCTCCATACTTACATTCTTCGCCATTGCATTGCTGGTTTACAACATAACTAAGATAGTCCGAAGGCGCCTTCTTACCAATCTTTATATTTATCTCAGATTGAACATAGGAATAATTGGCAACTTGATTGTATTGACCACGTGAGAATCCGTTGTCCTTAAGATACTGACGGGGGAAGATATGATGTACATCTCCTCGTTGTTCAATCAGGTCTTTTACCGTTATGTCAGTTGATAGGAACCCACGCACTCCCATTTTGCATTGTGATGCAAGGAAGACATTGAACACTGGACTACTTGCCACAGATGTGTCAAGTCGTTGAAGCAACTCGACATCCCAAAATGCATCAGACAATCGTGCGTTTTCAACATCTTTGAGAAAATCTTCAAACGGGCGTAAGTCTGTTTGCTTGATATCATAGTCGAACTGAGATTCCGGACTACTGCTATATCGCCCCGTGAGAAATGCCATCACAATCCAACGGCGTACATATTTCTCAATCTTATCAGGAGCGTACTTCTGAGCTCGTAGTTTTAGGTAAAGAATGTAGCCAAAGTTGAGAACGTTTTGGGAACGAATGAGTTTCGTATGGCAAAACCCTGCAGAGCGGACTATCATGATGAAACGCTTGAAGTTTGTTTCATTGATAAAGTCCATCACTCCGGCTTTAAGCTCACGGTAAGTGCTCTCCTCTATGCTTTGCTCAAAGCCGCGTGTCTCGAAGTTTCTACCTGAGAGTAAACTCACAAGGTCGCTCATTTTACCTCTGTTGAACTTATATGTAAAGGCAACACGCAGGATGTCAACATACGAGGGATCATATATATCATCGTTCTCGTTGCGTAACCAACTTATCGGCTGGAAATATTCCGAATTGACAAATTCCGTATCGTTCTCCTTCAGTTTACCATAAAACTCAGGCTTTACAGCCAGATGGCTGAAATGGTCGATACACTTTCTAAGAAGGTTTCCTCCATACGATTCATTGGCTGCAATCTTAGACATTACGAAGTCTGCTTGACTCAATGGCACTCCCTGACTATTGATGCGGATGAAAATTTCTGTTACCGCGTCAATATCAAGATTTCCTGCGAGTTGAATCACTCCGACCTCTTTCTTCTTAATATCTTTCAACCCTTCAAGAATATCCTCAAAACGGTCTTCGCTCATATCTGGGTTCAGCACGCAATAAGAGTCACGTAACTCTCTCAATCTTTGTTGTCCACTAAGATAAGGGGCAATATCGGCTATCCATGTCACATCTTTCTCAATAGCCGGATTGCTTACCTCAAACTTCTCTTCTTTGGGATTAAAGGCAATCTTAATGCGGACATCTTCATAATCAGTATTTTTTACGGTATGCCCAAGTATTGCTGCTGTTAACGCTGTTACACGTTGTTGTCCGTCGATTAGAATCTTCTTACCGGTCGCTGTCGTGCCATCTTTTAGTTTCACATCCGGATTTTGCCAAGTAACGATATAACCGATTGGATAACCCTGATAAAGGCTGTCTATGAGGTCGCGCACTTTTGCGCCATCCCAAACGAATGGGCGCTGAATCTCCGGTATAGCAATTTCCTTGTTATCAACATAATTAAGTAATGCTGAAACGAGGTAATGGTTTACTTGATATTTCTGTTCGATATCCATATTTCAAATGTTTAAATTTACACCATACAGATTCTCAACGTAGGAATCTAAATCTGCTTGACTAAGATTTAATATGATGTCTTCCTCTGCTTCTATAAGCTCAGGAATTCCGAAATTTTTTACATAATTTTTAGCAAGGGCAAAGTAGTTCCCTCCATAAGGCTTGCTAGTATGTTTAATATAATACCAAAAGACGGAGGACTGTAATATCCGACGTAACACCATAAGTTTTCGACTTGAATCGCTCACTATGGCATAACCATTATAGAATAGTAGTGTTTCGTCTTCTGTCAAAACAAAGTAGGGTTTATCAGCCAAATAAGGAAAGAGCAGTTTCTTCCCTATTATGTTTAATGCTTGAGTACGACCATACGCATACCATGAGGCATAAGTCCGGGATTCTTTGTCTCTTTTTTTTAACTCTAGGGTATGTAGACGCAAATACTCTAAAGCATAGGGGTACTTTTCCCTCATAATATCCTCATCAATAAGCACAGCCTTATTGTATGCGTCAATCGTATATGGGAAAATAATGTATTCTAAATAATTCTCTATATCGCTTTCATCCTTTAATATGTTGGGTTTTATGGCTTTGCGACAAATAGCTTTTTCTATTTTGACTTCTGTATTCTTGTAATTAATATAGAAATACTTCTTTGTTTCTCGTATGGGAGTAAACAAATAAATATCATTCTTCAATGTCGCAAAACCATTTTTTATATCAAACAGTTTGCCTAGTGGAGTCCCAATAGATTCTATTTTCCTAAGATTGTTTGTCGTGACTGTATTGCATAGTGTCCATCCTGCGAAATCATCTAAATTGCCGTATTCTATACGTATGAATTCTTCTGCAGAAAGACTATTTAATTCATGGCTATTTTTTTTGCAGTATGCGATATTGCCCTCAATTTTAGAAATTAGGCAAATGCAGGTATATGTTGAACGTCCTTTAAAAACTTGCTCGGAGCCAAAATCTACCATCTGGAGGTTATAACGATGTTCGGACATGTAAGCTCTAAAGGCTCTTCCGTTGAGACTCCTATAGAAATTATTTACTGTTATGTAACCAAGGGTCCCCCCGGGTTTTAATGCTTCTATAGCGAGCTGTAAGAAAGGTAAATACAAATCTGTTTTACCTGTTGAGGCTACTGACCAGTTGCATAATAACTGTTTGCTCTCCTCCGAAATTTTTGAGGAACTAACATAGGGTGGATTTCCAATTATAACATCGAGACCTTGGTTTTGTGCAATCTCATCGATTGAGAAAATATTAAAATCCAACGAGTTTGCTTGATATAGGTTCGGCTGGGCAACGATATCTTCATTATAAGATAGGCAGAGTAAGTTTAGTATAATTCTCGTTCTGTCTATACTATAAGAAGCGATATCAACACCATAAAAGTTTGAAATTATTTCGTGTATGGGATTTCCAGTCTTTTGATGTATATAAAGAGCGGCTGTAATAAAAAAACCACCACAACCACATGATAGATCTCCAATCTTAATATTTGATAGTTCTGTATCTGAATATCTTCTTAAAGCTTCTTTAACAATATATTCTCGTATGTATAAAGGAGTATATACAGCTCCATTAACCTCTTTCTCGGCAGGGGAAATAACGAATTCAAATAGTTCAAGAATATCTTCTATTGATAGTGTTACATTATATCTTCTAAGAACATTAATAAAGTCTATAAAATATATGTTTTGATTTTCTATATAATTTGATAGGAAACCAGTATTTAAGGTGTCTATGTTATGTTGACGTAGAAAGGTCATGATAATAAGACGATCAACGAATTGACTATCTTTACCATCACAACATTTTTTGAAATATGTCAATATTTGTCTGTTCAGCATAGATGAGGGCATAATAAACTGCTACTTTTCCATTGGAGTTGACTGTAATCACAATCCCAATGAGACGCAATATTCAAAAAATATGGCTTTAGAATCTTATTTTTTGCTTGATTATATAAACGGCTAAATAATGGGTCCTTTAGATATTCTTCGAATACTCCCTTACAATGAAAATTCGTCAAATAAAAGCCTAGCCCAAGTACAATATCCATCGGATAATGCACGAATCTTGGACTATCTAGATAAACTAGTTGCCCCCAGTTAAAACGAGAATTACTCTTGCCAAGATGACTGCTACCGTCAGAAAATTGCATATGATATAATGGATGATATTCATTCGATTTTTTGCCACCATCCTTGTCGATATGCCAGCAGATGGAATAATTTACATTGTCTTTTTCCCCATATATTATGGTTGCAAAATTATATGAAATAAAAGGGTCTTCAAGTTGATTCCAATTTTCAATATTACAAGTTATGCTACAGTCTATCCGAACTCTTAAGGTAGTTATTCCTTGAGGTTCGATATGTCGATTTAACCCTAACGGCAACACTAAATTTGATATAGTATACCCCCAAATCGGATTCCCATCTTTTAAGCCTGCGTCTTTTGCTAATTGGGTTGCTGCCAATCTGAGAGGTTCCAATGCTTGAGTTGCATTCCTAAATTTTCTTTGTAGGAAAGCATGGAGTTGAGATAATTCTCTTGCTCGTTGAGCTTTAAAGTTACTTATTTGAGATGGATTCATTTTAAAAAGTTTTCTCTATTAATTTTAAAACGTTCCAATTCTGACTCCTTTACAGTAATATTGTCGTGATATGTATCCCGTGCAATACCCAAAAATGAAATATATTTAGGGTCTTGCCACGGCCTAAGTTCGTATGACTCATATACTTCGTACCCTTCCATTGAATCCAATGGTTTCTTTGTAGCTTCACAGATAGTATCAAAATATGAACTACTTGCAAATTTTAATGGTGCGGCTGGTTTTATACCGCTAAGACCATAACTTTTAGCTATGATTTTTACACGTTCCTCTGCGTTTAATGATACCCAAGATGCTCCTCCTGATATTTTTTGGAAAAGATCATTTAAGCGGTGACTCCAAAACCTCTGCCATCCGCTGGCAAAGACACCTGTATATCGCAAAGATGGCTTTAGGATTTCAAGCAACTTGAACCATTCAGGTGATTGATCAATGTCAATACCTAATCTAGCGGCCAATGTCTTTTCTTTAATTAATATACCAGGGTGTTGTAGAATATCTTTAATAATAAACTGAGCATATTCGTGCGGCGCATGTTCTTTTCCTGATATAAATCTGTCGAAAATACGAGAATCGAAATCCCTAATTTCCTCATTAGGCAGATTGAGAATGGTTGTAAGATCTCCATCGACAAGAATAGGATATCCTTCCACGAGTGAACACATTTTAGCTCTTACCTTCTCCCACTTAATATCCTGACCTTTTACAAACTTATAATCATATAAATCATGGGATACTTTATCGGCATTGTACGTACGTTTTAGTTTCTCATCAGTAGAACATAGTATAATTGGAAGACTTTGCAAGGTCTTGTCTGATGCTAAGCTTCGTATATGTTGCGCAACAGGGGCAGCTGTAAAATTAAGTCTATTCTCCCCCTCTCCGTTGAGGCAAAGATCAATCAAGATTCCATTTACATTATTACTTGAAACAGACAGGCGTATTTTATCCGTTAATGAGTCGAAGGTCTCCCCATGAGATAGATTTAATAATTCAACACAGATTTGTTGGGTATCATTGAGTCCATGAATCAATGAAGTGATTGAATCATCTTTCTCATCATCAATATAAATATAATGCGGAATGCTCATACTGCTTTTATTATAGTTTGGGAATTTCTATTCTAAATGTGGTTTTATATCCGGGAGTAGGGCTTTCTTTAAGACGAATAGATCCATTATAACTAGATAATATATCTGATATTATTTTTAGACCTAAACCTGTTCCTGTGTGTACATCTATATCTGAACTATTTTGTGAAGCGACACCAGTTGTAGTAACAAAAGCATCAAATATTCTATCTTTGATAGTTGGATCTACTCCACATCCATTATCAGAGAAATCAATAAATATGTTTGAATCATTCTCCCCACATTCAATCATGATTTGACCAGAATTCAGACCACTTTTCCTAATTGCTTTTTTAGAGTTAGTATACAAGTTAAATAGAATGGAAGCCCATTCTGAAGGATGCATAGGTACTGTAGTCATATCTGATAACAGAATGACATCATCATCTAAATTGGTATTTATCTTAATATGAGCTTTTAAAGCATTTCTCTCGATGATATTTAAAAACGTACTTATTCGTTCTTTAATATGGATCGGCTCAAGATCTCTACTCACATTTCTAGATATACTTTTGTCGAAATAGAGAGTATAACTAGAAAAAGCATCTACGTTGTTTTTTAACAGTGATATTCGCTCCTTTGCGGCTTTATCATCTGTTAATAAGTCGTTTAGATATGATATCTCAGCATCAAATCCTGGAAGGTAATTTTTAATTTCATGTACGAATTCTCCAATAACTAAACCGAGAGCAGCAAAAATCCGCAACATATTATTTTCATCAATCAAAGCCTGCGTTTCTGAAGAATCCTCATCTAGACCTTCTGATATTTTCTTAAATATAGTGCGATACTGCTGTTGTCTATCATTATCTGAGGTTTGTTCAGAATCTTGTGTAGACTCTGAGTCGGTTAATCTTTTTAGATCCTCTAACCCTTCTTTAATTTTCTCCTTGCCTCGTTTAGACCAGTTTTTCTGGTTCGCAGTTTGTTTTTTTTCACGGATAGCTGCAATTTCAAGTCCAGCTGCAATTATGGCTCGATATAGGAAATCAGTCATTTCCAGATAGGCCTCATTTTCTACAAGCCCTTCTCGACTTGACGTTTCTTCAAATAAATATGTAGACACATCTCCAATCTCTACAAAGCCAAAAAAACTTTGATTCTGATGAGGGAAGATATATGTACGTCTTCTAACGGATTCATCTAATCCAATCCAGTCGTTTCCATTTTCGCCATAAGGAGGGACTCTAAAACCATTACGATACAGCTTGATTCCTCCGGATTCATTCCCTAATCTCTTTACATATGAGAATATCGATTTTGGGATAAGGTCGGAATCATAAATAAAATAATACGTTTTAAAATAAATGTCATGAATATGAGAAAATTTAGAGGAGTGATTATCTCTATCTTTACCAATTGGCTGATACACTGCATTTGTAGCATCCAGTTTAGAACTAGTCATACGCCAAAAGCCATTGCCGTTATGATCAATATAGCCCTCAATCACTGCCAATGCGTGATTATAGAATGCAGTATGTTCATCAATTATACAGTTACTATCTGAGATAGAATCACGATAAAGTTTTGCTTTAAACCCAGGATCATTACGTTCCTTATCCCATTTTTTCCTTTCTGATGATAATGGTTCAGGAATAAGTAGATTCTCAGTATATTTATATGCACGTTTAATAGCTGCATCAGTCCAACCATCATTTAAGCAATCAATAATAAGCGTTGTCCCATTTTGCTTAGTTTTGGGTATAAAGTCAATAGCAAAACTTATATCGGACAAATTTCTATCAGTTATAAATTCATCCCATTTAATAAAAGCTCGAATGGCTAAATCCAGATTCTCGGTTTGCGTTATGATGGTCAGTTCACTACCAAGACGCTGAGTTGAAAATCGGCCAATCCCTTTTCGCCCTGCTTTACGACGTTTGTATTTGAGAGAAACTGGATTGTGAATTTTGTCAGAAGATGATATTCTCATAAATCCATTTATAAGCTCTTCATAAGACATTCCGACACCATCATCATCAATGATTAGAGTGCCACCAGGCTTTAATGCATTTTTAAATACCAAATCAACTTTTGTTGCATCGGCATCATATGCATTTTTAATTAACTCTGATATCGCAGTTTCTCCTTTTCCGACAAGTTCTTTCCCAAGCCGATTGATGAGACCAGCATCAACACTAAAGCGTACATGTTCAGAATCCAACTGAGCAAGCTCATTGGATAAAGCTAATATTGCAGAATAATTGGGTTTCTCTGCCTTGAGTAATTCTGCCAGCTCTGTTTTTATTTCTTGCTCTGTCCTCATTACTGTTCTTTTAGTGTGATAATTGTTTCGTCGCCGCAGATGTTTCGGATTTTCATGCGGAGAGGCTTAGTGTCCGAGTGGATTGTACCATCCCAGAAATCGGAGGTCTTGCGGCCATTGAGAGTGATGGTGCTGTCCTTCTCGATTTTAATCTCTGAATCACTGTGCCACGGAGCATTTTCTTCGGACGTCGTGCAGTCGAGCGAAACCATCTCTATGGCTTCTAGGCCCTCAAGACTAAGTTCAATTGGCACGAACTTTTTCTTTGAGTTGGCCATCGCTTTTTGATTGAACTCGTTTATCTTATGGCTGACTCGGTCACTGTAAAATCGTGTAATAGCAACAGTGAAAACATCCACCATTTTAGTCGGGTCTTCACTTACGGTATACTCGACATCATCCTGAAGTACGGCATTGTCAAGCAATTCTTTCAGGTCACGAAGCTCAATTTCTATCACGGTGTCGTTGTTATCCTTAATGAAGTCTTCGAGTTCCTTACGGTCAATAATATCCACGTAGTAGATGATGACTCGTTTTATCGTTGGTGGTAACTGCGGCATCGCATCATTAATGATACGGTTGAGCGTGACAATATCGAGAACTCTTGATGAAGAATCCATCAAATCAGGCACATATACCGGAGATGAACCGTATGTTGTATCCATAATGCTGCCAATCCACATTGAACCGATTGACGGATCAACTCTCAGACCGGGGATGATACGAGTGATTGCGTCTTTAGTTTGAACAGGATTACGGTAGAGCGTAACACCATCTTGCACTTTGTTGACTGCAAAGCTTGCTCTGTTGGCTTTCAGGCGGTCGCGTGCAGTCTGTATGCTATTGATGTTTATATCAGCATGTATAAATTTACGATTCAATTTATTTGCAACTGCGGCTGTGACACCGCTCCCTCCAAAGAAGTCGGCCACTACCATTCCCTCATTGCTGCTTGCTTTGATGACGCGCTCAAGCAATGCCTCTGGTTTTTGAGTGGCATAGCCTTCTTTTTCTTTGGCCTGAGAGTTTATTGGTTTAATGTCTAACCACATAGCTTGAGAAGGCATGCCTGGTAGTTCATCTAAATATACTTTAGATCGAATACCTCCATTTTTTGTAAAGTGAAGCCGTCCTTCTTCATCCATCTTTTTCATTGTTTCAATAGGCATTCGCCACAATGAACGGCAACCTTTATATGTATAATCATAACCACCTCCACTTAACCCTTTTGCTGTAAGATTGCCACTTTCCCATTTTCGTCCATTTTCGTCTGTTTGAGTAAATCTGGCAATATATGACTCATCATAGGGCTGAAATATTGTGTTGAAATTATAATCATCCTGTGACTTAGTATAAAAATAGATACAATCAAAGTTGTTACCATAAAACTCAGCATCACTATGTGCGGTTGAGCGTTTCCAGATAATTTCATTTCTGAAGTTGTCCTCTCCAAAAATCTCGTCAAGAAGAATTTTTACATAGTGACCTATATGGTAATCAAGATGCACATATATAGAGGCATTTTCACTCATGACTGAGCGGATTGCCATGAGATTATCATACATCCAGTTAAGGTATTTCTCCTTATCCCAGATGTCACCATACATTTTTTCTTCAAATGCCTTAAGTTCATCATTTTCAAGTTCCTGCTCCGCCTGTTTAATGGTCTTTGAGACAAGTGGATTCCGGCGAATATAAACTTTCTTAGCATAATCGGCACCACTGGCAAAAGGTGGGTCGATGTAAACCAGATCAACCTTTATTCCTTGCTCTTTAAGATAGGCACATGCTGAAACACATTCACCATGTATTATCATATTTTCAGAGTTATCGTCTCCGACATGTTCCGTCTCAGTTACCTCATAAAGCGGCATTCCCCGAACTATTCGCTCGGTTACTTTATCGCTCTCTCGGTATTTGAGAATGCGCTGTGTGCGGACAAAGTTGTCGAGCACAGCCTGACCAGATACCGTAGAAGGGAAATATGGAACGTATTTTATAGCCATAGCCTTATCTGCTTAGAAGGAATGAATTGATTTTGTTGACTGTCTCTTGAAGACGCGCTGGTCCGTCAAGCGTATCTTCAATGTAAAGGAATTGGAATCGTTCACGGCCGAATTTATCATTATTAAGCTTGATAAAGACATCATCCATGAATTGCCTGCGAGGAATAAACTTACCTGCGAATCCTTCACCTTTGGTTTCGACAATCACAATTTTGTTTATTGTGTTGTCTGAATTGCGAGTAAGCATAATGAAATCAGGATAGTAGTAGACATCTAACTTCCAAGCTCTACCACGCTTTGTGTAGCATCGAATACGGAAATCAGTTAGTGTGTCATCCCCATTGAAGTAGAATTCAACACCGGGAACGGATTTTATATGATTAATTACACTATACAGATAATCTTTTTCCAACTTACTATCAAGATGGTAAGGGAGATATTGGTAAGTGCGGTCATTGACCGATTTCTCGACATCAGGTAACGGTAGCCCATGTTCGATAAGATATCTTCGGATTTCTTCAGATATTGTTTCAACCGACTTGCTATCCTGACTCACAATCTCTGCAACTTTTTCCTGAGATGGAGAATAAAGTGCAGTTTTACTGTCTTCAATCGGCGACTTTAGAGCATTGACTTTGAGCAATGATGCTTCTTCTGGTACTAATTCCTCCTTAGTGTTGAAGCTGCGTCGCACAGCAAAACTATTTCTTATATCTGAGCGTACTTTGCTTTGGTCAATATCAGTATTATAGACAAGATTCTCACCATTTCTGACAGTGATTTTATCAAACAGAAGCTTTAGTTCGGTTTCATATCGTGTGAGGATATCTATAGACAGCAGTCCGAGACTTTCTTTAACAATCGAATCAAGCCAAAGACGGAAATTCGCTATTGCAGTCATGCCATACCCTACGGCACTTTCAGATGCCGTATTTGACTGATCGAATCCCTGCGTGTAAATGATGGTTGTATCAACATGAGGCAATTGATATGTTCTCAGATATTCACCAATATTTGCAACCTGTGCAGTTTCGACTGTATTATAGTTGATTTTTATCTGATAGTAGTCGATAGGAGGCAATTTTAGTCTTCCCATACGGGAATATCGCTGTATGGTAATGAGGTCGTCAGTCTTTTTACCTCCAAATTCTGCGATAGTTGTGTATTGTTGTTCTTGTAGCTGTTGATTAAGCTTTTCCGCATTGAATTTATTAAGCCAAATCAGAGCTGTTTCCTTTTTAGCATTATCAACCTCACGCAGACAACGACAACTGATCTGCAATACCATGTTCTGTGGGCAGGCATTGCGTTGTGATAGAATCACCCCAGTAAGACTTTTGCAGTTCCAACCCTCGCGTCCGATTCCGACTAATAAGATGATTCTCTTTTTAGACAATGGTGAATCAAGGGTAGAGAACTCAAATTGAGCATCTTCATCCACCTTATACGAAGAATTGCCCTTATGGTATTTCAGGATCGTCTCCGTAGGATTAATTCCCATTTCAACGCAGACTGCGTAAGCAACCGGATAGATTTCTTCTTCCAGTACGGCTATTGAGGGTGCATATACTGCGACTTTTGCTGAAGCTCCGCTGGAATAAACGGTGTCAGCATAGCTGCTGAAAAACTCGCGCAATCCTCGACTTATAATTTCTGTTGAATCAAGATTGGAGTAACGTACAACGGGAATTTTCAAAAAGTTGCCGATGCCTTTTATCAACGGATAGAAAGTAACCACATTTGCATACTGTGTGCATTTGACAGAGAGATCAAGTGTAATCTTAATCTTTGCCGCCGGATCCATATTTGGCGTTCCTGAAAAGCCAAGCACAGAGTTGAAGTTGCTCTGTTCCATCCATTTGTTTACTACCTTGCGTAGCTTTTGGTCATCGCTGGCATGGTGGACTTCGTCAATGAGTATGCATAATCCGGGGATGAGACCGATTTGCTCTCTCAGTTCATTCGCCTGCAATGTGGCCTCATATTCTTTGCGGTCTTCTTCAGGTAATGATTTTAAAATGGATGCATCAATATTAAAGTCTTTGTCAACCCTGTCGAGAATGACTTTCTCGGCATTCGTTACAGCGACCAATCCCATAAGATTCGGTTTTGCAACCTGCATACTGATTTTACGGGCATTAGGATTCTTCACTATGTTGCTTTTTGAAGCGGAAGAAGACTCCTGAAGCCATTCGTATTGAATCAGGTTTTTCAACTGTGATGCAACCGGGTCAGGCAGAATCCATAATGGATTGAAATTCTGGATGTCTCTAAGGCTTGGTACAATCGAAGATTTTAAGCCTGACGGAACAAACAGAATGAAATTATGAGCGAATATGGGATTGTCAGGCTCTGCAAGGGCAAAATAAAGATTTAGATAAATCAAAGCAGCCATCAAGTAGGTCTTGCCGGCACCCATAGGGATGCTAAACAGATAATCCGGATAGCTGACATTGGAAAACAAATCTTTGATTACACTGACATAATCAATTGAATCCGGAGACTTTTTAATAGCCTCTAAAATTTTAGGCGAGTTAACATTGCCATTTTCATCGGATATAGAAGCATATTCCCACAATGCCAATGCGGCAGGATTAGATTCAAGGACCTCCCGTGTTACTCTATTGACCTCAAGGTTGTCAACATCTGTATAATTAAACTTACCGGAAGCAAATAACTCCCATAACGGACGATTCTGACATTCAATCTTAAGGAACAAATATGTTTTTATAGACTCAATCTGAGCATCACGCATCTTATGCTGATGTTCGATATAAGATATAAGATCAGTAATGACGCAACTCGAGGAGCTAAGCCATTCATCTCTTTTTTTCTCTATAATCTTATAGAACATAGCAGATACGTTATACTTCTACAATTTTGGTATTTAGCAAATCATCAACATTAACTTCCAATAACTTGGCAATTTTAACTAAAGTAGGCAAATCTGGCTGAGAACTATTCGTACACCATTTTGATACGGTTGATGGATTCACATTTAGTTGTTCACATAACCATTTATTTGTCCGTTTCTTTTCTGCTAAAACTACTTTTAATCGGTTTATATCAGTTTCCATGTCGATAAAATTTGTTATCTACTCGCAAATTTAGTGAAAGTTTCGCAAACGGCAATGAAATATGCTGAGAAACATAAAACATATAACGCCCCGGCAAGAGGGTGAGGCTTGTCGGGGCGTTGGGAAGGGTCAGGGATTAGTAGAGGCGGATGCAGGTGACGTCGGCTTCTTTGACGAAGTGGGGGTCGTCACTCTCGGTCTTGTCGAAAGCAAAGGCGAGGTGCTGGATGCGGTGCTTGGGGCAAAGCTACATGAGGCTGTGTCGTAATTAAGGTTTACGGCGCAGCCTCTGATTTTAGCCTGAATAATTCATAGACCCGCAAAAAAAGAACGCCCCTCTTGCAAATCTGCAAG
>OLZT01000145.1_pt1 | contig 34047 bp, 27 predicted proteins | sample 1644501 | NCBI WGS metagenome assembly OLZT01 (sample SAMEA103958140, study PRJEB25191) | human gut metagenome | biome: human-associated habitat [ENVO:00009003]; feature: intestine environment [ENVO:2100002]; material: feces | place: Germany | collected 2013/2015 | reverse complement strand
AATCCGTATGGATGGCTCCGGGCGCACATTTTTCTGTGCAGGAGCAGGCCGGAAGCTCTCCGCCAGCGGCCTCCAGTGCCGCCAGCAGATCGGCCTCATCCACCATGTTCAAAAAGTAGGTGTGATACTGTTCACCGTCCTTGTCCACAGGCTTGTCATAATCAATGACAATGTAAAAGGTGTTGCCGCCGCTGGCTTCCACCGTGATGAACTGTTTGTTGGTTCCACGAAGCTATGTTACGGACTGCACCGATATGGAAGATGTGCTTCAAATGCTTATCGGCACCGGAGGAAACCCGGTAACCGTCCACGGCTGCACGGGAGCGGCATTACAGAATGGCAAAAGCGCCGCAGTAGTATGGCTGATCGGCACCCCTGAGAAAGGAATCTCGTTCCGGCTGTCCAGCAGCAGTTTCACCGCAGAGGCGCTTCTGCCGATTGCGGAAAGTGTGCAGCTGCAATAGCGATTCCCCAAACCGCATTCACCGGGGCTTAAGACATAGCCTCAGCACCCCCATCCGTTCCGCGGGAAGCGGAATGGATGGGGCTGTTTGTCTACGTGAGACTGCTTTTTTGTTTCATCACAGCATACGCGCCGGAAAAAGTCGATGTCGGCGTTTTTTGGACCTCGTTTCTGGAAAAATTTTTCCGATTCGACGAGAAAAACAGTTGCGCTTATCCCAGCTGTATGTTATACTGGTGGTGCATATACCATCCCGGAATGACGCTGACCACGCGTTCCCGCGGAGTACGGGAAACGCACAGAACTGAAAGGAACGGAACAGCTATGAAGAAACGACTGCTCAGCATCCTGCTCGTGTTTGTCATAGTGCTCTCCACGCTGCCCATCCCGGCCTTTGCCGAGGACGGCGGGGAAGCAGCCCCCGTGTGCATCTGCGAAACGGCTTGCACGGCAGAAGCCATGAACGAAGACTGCCCAGTGTGCGGCGCGGAAGGTGCGCACCTGCACGACTGCGCCAAGTACGTCGAGGGCGCGGAGAATCCGGCGGAGACCACCACTCCCACCGCCGAACCGGTGAATGTCGGGGAAACCGAAGCCACCACTGCGCCCGTCGTTCCCGAGACTGAAAAGGACGAGACTCAGCCGGAGAGCGAAAATGATGCCGAAAGCATTGAGGGCGGCGAAGAGACTCTTCCCGAAGATGCGCCGGATACGCTCGCGTTGGACGCGGAAAATCTCATCAGCGTGCAAAGCGGCGAAACCATGTCGGACGAATTGTATGATTCGCTGTCCTATGCCACATTCACGCTGTCCGCAAGCGAGTACCAGTGCGGCGAGGCGGGGCATACCGGCTCCATAACGGATATATGCCTGAACAGCGTTGACCTGTCGGACTGGGATGCAAACCGGAAAATCAAGGTGAATTTTGATATTTCCTTCCAATGTGATACGCCGGGCTGCCCGCGCGGGAAGGAGATGAACCGGTATAACAAGACAAGAACCTTTACCGACTCGGATTCCTGCCACACGCCGGTCTCCGCCACTGCCAATTACAGGAAGGCATGCAGCAGCAATAACAATGATCTAATCGTGCTGACCCTGACCTCCAACAAGAGCATCGCCTACAAGGAATACTTTCCGAAAAAGGAAGCCACCTGCACCGAGGCGGGCTATGAATCCTACTGGATGTGCGGCAGCGATGCGGACAGCAACAAGTGCCGGAAGATATTCTCGGATGAGGACTGCACAAAGGAGCTTGCCGCGCCCATCGCGATTCCCGCGAAGGGACACTATTTCCCTGCAAGTGCCTATCACGCGGAACTGCCTGGCACCTGTACCGATATCGGTCATGTGGAATACTGGCATTGCGGCCAGTGCTACAAGTATTTTACCGATAACACCGGCACAACGGGGATCTCGAACATAATGCTCCCCAAGGATAAGGATAACCATGCCCAGGCGCCGCAATATATCGCTGACGACGTACATCATACGGCAAAATACAATTGCTGCAACACGACGCTCCCCATGGAAGCACACAGCTTTGACTATGGCGTGTGTGACGTATGCGGCTACGTAGCCACTTTCCTGGTACAGAGCGACAGGGAGACTGCGTACTTTGGCTCGTACAACGATGCAATGGCCGCGCTAGCGCGGGAAGGCGCGACGTTTCTAATGGTGCTGAGAGACTATGACGGTACGATCGATATCAATGTAGACGGGAAACGTACCGTCCTGATCGGCGACGCCAGAACAAATGTCCGCGTGAGTGGCATCAACATAAACGGCGGAAGCGTTACCATATCGAATTACGGAACGGTTGGCTCTCTTACGAACAATGCCGTCACGATCCTCGGCAAAGGAGGCGGCAGATATGACGCAATCCGGAATAACATGGGCGACGTCGGGGCGCTTCTCGGCAGTTGCATTGTGTATAAAACAGAGGACGGCGTGTTCCTGCGTTCCAAAGATGAAGCTTGCAAGGCCGACAGCATTCAGAATGTCCGTGTCATTGGCGCTCCGATTTCGTACATCGAGATCACCGGCGCGGGCAAAGGCACCGGTGAAGAGTATGACGTCAGGTATGCCCATACGGTAAAAGCGGGAGAAACGGTGACGTTCCGATCGGATGTGTACCAGATCAGCGGTGCTACCGCCGCTGGTGCTGTCATCACATCCTGGGACTGCGGAACCATACCCGCGGAAAATGTCGATGTGCAGACATCCAATGGGGGCTGGAGATCGACGCTTACTCTGACGAACATTACACCTGGCGTATATCCTCTGGTCTGCACGGTGAATTCTGACAACAACGGCGAAATCTATTCCGTTCGCGCAACCGTCACACTCACCGTGGAGGCGGGCGAGACAGAGTATACCCTCACCTTCGACGCCAACGGCGGCACCGGCGCTCCGGCTGCCATGACCGGCGAGACAAACACCTTCGTGATTCCCGATACCATCCCGACACGTGAAAATGCCCACTTCGGCGGCTGGGCGCTCACTGCCGGAGCCGACAGCCCGCAGTACCAGCCCGGCGATACTGTCACCATCGACGGTGGGATGAAAATGACCCTCTACGCCTACTGGAGGGCGCACGGCGACGGTAACGGCGACGGCTTCTGCGACGGCGGCGAGGAATGCCTCCACGGAAAGGACGCCGATGGCTACTGCACCGTAAGCGGCTGCACCCACAACGCGGACGGACACGACTGCTGCCCGAAGCGCGGGCCTTCGGAAACCGTCATCACGACCTTGCCAACCCTGCCCGCCGAAACATATGTCGGCACCCAGTTTCTGGATGAAGCGCTCGAGGGCGGAGTGGCGCAGGTTAAGGGAACGGATACCGTCGTCCCCGGCAAGTTTGCATTCGAAGGAGAGTATGGCGGGAGCGTAAGTTTTGTGGGGGAAAACCGCCTGCATGTTATCTTCACTCCCGATGACACGGAAGCATATACAACAGCGAAATGTGAAGTGATTGTGACCGGCATTCGGTATACGATCACGGAGGTTCTTACGAAATTTGCCATCACGGACAAACCGCTGGGCACGCCCCTTGTGGAGCTGGGAATCCCTACGGAGGGCGTCACGGTAAAAACCGACTCCGGCGCAATGTTCGCCCCTATTCCGGTCATTTGGGACACATCTGCCTATGATCCCAATTCTCTGGAACCCCAGACTATCTACGGAACGCTGGATGTTGCCAACAGCTATTTTCATGATAAAATCGTTACGGAAACCGATGTAAAAGCGACCATTGAGGTATCTCTTATGGATACTCGGGTCTTCCAGACTACCATTGTCACACCGCCTACGGTTGAAGGAACCTTCTATGCGCTGGATCGTTACGAGACGCTGACAAGCGGTCTCAAGGGCGGAAAGGCGATGGCAAACGGTCAGGAGATCGAAGGCACGTTCGAGTTTGATGAGGACGAATTGCTGTACGGAGACACCGCCTACCCCGGCATCGGGCTGAAATACGGCCAGCTTACGCGCACGGTCGTTTTCAAGCCGACAAACTCCAGGAACTACACAACTGCAGCCTGCACGGTAACCGTGAACGTTCTCCCGCTCACGATCGTCAGAATCAATCCCAATTTCGAGGACATCACCGACAAGCCCATTGGTACGGCGTTTGAACAACTTGGATTGGCGGAAGCGGGTTCGATGGACGTGATGCGCGGTGACCCCCAGAAAACGACGATCATGAGCGACACGGTGGTCTGGGATAAAAACCAGTATGACCCGAATACGCCATATGAGCAGCGCATTACGGGCAGATTGGTGCTGTCCACATGGAAGGATTATATTGCGCCCCCCGAAGGGGCGTCCACCGTCAGCGTCAAGGTGAAGCTGAAGTACGACCCGGTTGTACCTGTGATTGTGACCGCGCCGACGTTCCGCTGGACAAAGGGAGACTTCCGGCTTGGCGACAATCAGATTTTTGTCAGCGAAACCTTCCAGATCGGAACGGAAACGCCCCCGGAGGGAGCTGACGAGATCGGTGCGCTTATTGGCGGTGAGGCGCGGGTTGGCGGCAGGAAGATCGACGGCACATTCTCTTTCAAGGCCGGTACGCCTAAGTGGTTTAGCGCAGCGGGAACAAACAACGTGACTGTGGTCTTCACGCCGAGTGATACCGTTCTTTATGCGCCTGCCGAATGTACCATCCCGATTGAAGCGGTCAAACGCACCCTCCTGAGCATCGAACCCTCGACGGATATCACGAACAAAGAGGTCGGCACGGAGTTTGATGCGCTCTGGCTGCCTTCATTTGTGAACTGCCGGACAGAGGACGGGTCGTTCTACTCAGGCATTGGCGTAACGTGGGATAAGACGTCGTATGACCTGAATTCTACTGCTGAGCAGGCCATTACCGGCACGCTCAATCTCGGCGATATTCCGACTATTCAGCAGCCCGTCCCGGAGTTAAAGGCCACGGTCAAGGTCAGGCTTATTCCCCACGACTGGAGCGACTGGACGCCCGACAGCAACGGTACCCACAGCCGCGTCTGCGCCAGAAACAGCAGTCATAAAGAAACCGTCAGCTGTTCCGGCGGTACGGCGACCTGTCAGGCAAAGGCGGTCTGCTCTGTCTGCGGTCAGGCATACGGCCAGTTTGCCGCGCATGACTTTACGGCAGAAGTGGTTGAAGAAAAATACCTGAAATCCGCCGCAACCTGCACGGAGAAGGCAGTTTACTACAAGTCCTGCACCGTCTGCGGCGAAAAAGGAACGGAAACCTTCGAGGTTGGCAATATTCTCGGCCACGACTGGGGTGAATGGCAGCCCAACGGCAACGGTATCCACAGCCGCATCTGCAAGCGCAACGCAACCCATAAGGAAACCGTCAGCTGTTCCGGCGGCACGGCGACCTGTCAGGCAAAGGCGGTCTGCTCTGTTTGCGGTCAGGAGTATGGTCAGCTTGCCGCGCACGACTTTACGGCGGAAGCGGCGGAGGAACAGTACCTGAAATCCGCCGCGACCTGCACGGAAAAGGTAGCTTACTACAAGTCCTGCACAGTCTGCGGCGAAAAGGGAACGGAAACCTTTGAGGTCGGCAACATTCTCGGCCACGACTGGGGCGAATGGCAGTCCAACGGAAACGATACCCATAGCCGCATCTGCACCAGAAACAGCGGCCATAAGGAGACCGTCAACTGTTCCGGTGGTACGGCGACCTGTCAGGCAAAGGCAGTCTGCGCTGTGTGCAGGCACGAATACGGCCAGCTTGGCACACACAGCTTCACGGCGGAAACCGTGGAGGAACAGTACCTGAAATCTGCCGCGACCTGCACAGAAAAGGCAGTCTATTACAGGTCCTGCGCCACCTGCGGCCTGAGCGCCAAGGACACCGACGAGGAAGCGGTCTTTGAAACCAGGGCGCTCGGTCATGACTGGGGCAAGTGGCAGTCCAATGGCGACGGCACCCACACCCATGTCTGCACCAGAGACGATACCCACAAGGAGACGGTCAGCTGCTCCGGCGGCACCGCGACCTGCGTGGAGCAGGCGACCTGTAAGGACTGCGGCGGGAAGTACGGCGAAAAGGATGCCGCGAACCACACCGGTGCGAAGAAATGGACGACCACAAAGACCACCCACGAACAGAAATGGTCCTGCTGCGGCGAGATCACCGTCGCCAAAGAAGCCCATACCTTCGGCAAATGGGTCGTCACCGAAAAGGCAACATCCAGAAAAGACGGGGAAAAGACCCGCACCTGTGAAGTCTGCGATTACGTCGAGACGGCGAAGATCCCTGCCACCGGCACTTCGCCGAAGACCGGCGACGACAGCCACATCGGCATGTGGGCCGGCATCCTCTGCGTATCCCTCGCCGGTATCGTGGCGCTGGTGGTATGGTATAAACGGAAGAACAGGAAGTAAACCAAGCCATATTGCAGTCATAACCACCGGCCAGCGATTATGATTGCGTGTTGGAATCTTCGTCCGCCTTCAGGTTTTTCCGAACGCTGTCCTCAAAATCGGCCGGTTGTTCCAGACAGAAAAATCCGGACTTATTCCCGAGTGGGGAGTAAGTTCGGGTTTTTCGCTTTATCCAGGAAGTGCCGCACAGAAAAGATTGCCATGTGCAGCCGGATGTAGTATGCTATCAGAAAGAAAAATCTTCCATTCCGCGTTTTTCTGCGTGTATAAGGGTGAAGCTACTAAAAAAGGAGGCGGCGACATGGATGACAATGAAATTCTCGATTTGTATTTCGCCCGGTCGGAACAGGCCATTGTTCAGACTGACCAGAAATACGGATTTTATTGTTACAGTATTGCCAAACGTATTCTATCCGACCCCCTGGACGCTGAGGAAAGCGTCAACGATACCTATTACTCCGCCTGGAAGCTGATCCCACCCCGCAGACCCCAGCGATTTTCCACCTTCTTAGGAAAGATCACCCGGAATCTGGCTATCGACCGCTGGCGGAAGAATACCGCCGAAAAGCGGGGGAAGGGGGAGACCCAGCTGCTGCTGGACGAGTTGGCGGAGTGCGTCGCCGGAAGCGAAAGCCCGGAGACGGAGCTGCTTCGCAAGGAGCTGACCGCCTCGCTGAACCGCTTTCTGCGGAAGCTCCCGGAAAAAGACCGCACCGTCTTTCTGCTCCGGTACTACTATGCCGGCACGAAGGAAGACATTGCCCGGAAGACGGGGCTGTCTTCCAATCAGGTGAAGTACATCCTGCAAAAAGTAAGAAAACAGTTGGCCGACACTCTTAAAAAGGAGGGTTTACAATGACGGCTTATCAGCTTTTCAGAGGACTGACCGGCGTGGACGGGGAGCTGCTGGCGGCGGTGGAGCCGGTGGATTCCCGGAAGGAGCCCGCCGCAAAGAAGCTGCCCGCAAGAAAAATCTGGCTGATCGCCGCGGTCATTGCGCTGGCGCTGCTTTTGGTAGGGTGCGCGGTGGCCTATGCCTTAACTGTTTTTGACAGTCCCGCAGAAATGATCGCCGGTCTGTACGGAGGGTCTGACAGCGCCGCCCCCTTCGAAGATTCCAACCCGGATCGGCCGAATGCCGCCTGGACTGTTCCGGGGTATGAAAAATCTCCCGTGGAGGAAACCGTTGCTCAGGAGCTTCAAAAATGGGTTTCCCCCGTGGGGAAAAGTATTTCTACGGACGGATACACTCTGACGGTCGATGCCTATGTCTACGACAGCACCACCCAATGCGGGTTTATCACCATGCTTCTGACCCACGACGCGCCGATAGAGCTGTCCCCGGGGCGGAACAACTTGCTGGGCAGTGTTCCCGTAAACATCAATCAGTACGGCTATGCCTATCTGATACCCGAAAAGACGACGGACACCCAGCTGGCGTTTACCTACTATTTCCGGGCGGATATGCAAAATGGGACGAATCTGCTGGTATCCTTCCCGGACTTTGAGGCGGAAGCCAAATGGGAGGAATACGAGAAAAACCGTCCCGCCGAAGTAGAGGCCATTCGCGAGCGGCTGAAGCAGGAGCTTACCCCTCAGCAAGCCGCCGAGAAAATGGAAGCGCTGGGTTACGGGAGCGGCGGCTATACCGGAGAATATGACGACTACTATTTTCTGGCCGCTCATGAATATGATGCTGCCCACAGCGCAGACCAGCTCAGCGAGGAAGAGATAGAACGTCAGGCGCTGGAGAAAAATTTACGGGAAGAACTGACACCGGAGGAAGCGGTGGAACAGCTTCGTTCCCTCTGGGGAGACGAACTGGTAGACGAGATTTTCGCCGGCCAGACGGAGGAGATGACCGCCTTCGCATACCTCACACTGTCGGAAAGAGCCTACGAGCAAGCCCACATGGACGAAATGGTGTGCGTTTCCCTCCCGGACGGCGGCAGTCTGCCCCATCGGACCTTTGGTCAGGGGGATATTTATGTAAACTCCCTGTGCGTTCGCATCCGGTCTTCCCGTTACGCGGAGCCGGGCAGCGATATCCAGACCCTCATCTTCCACATGACGGACGGCACCGACTTTGTCGTTGTGGACAGCCTGACAGACAACACCCTGTTCAAGCGGGTCATTGAACACGGTGATTTTCTCGACATGTTCAACAGCGCGATCAACATCGATAAAATACAATCCGTGGAGGTCGTTGGCAAGCTGTCCGGCGCGACGCTGGAAGCCGATGCGGATTGAGTAACAGCGCCCCGTTTTCCCACCAAACGGAAAACGGGGCGCATTTTGCTGTTGACGTCCGGGAATGCGCGTGGCATAATAGTTGTACATACAACGATGTATCTACAACGAGTCAGGAGACTGCCATGGACATTACGGAACGGAAAATCACCAAAATCGCCCGGGAGGCGGAAAAGCTGGTTCTGCGCACCATGCGGGAAACCGGCGTCGGCACGGCGGAGATCGACCTGATCCATGCCCTGCGCCACAATCCCGGCTGCACCCAGGCGGCGCTGGCGGAGCTGCTGCACGCGGACAAAGCCGCCATCGCCCGCAGAACGAAGAATCTGGAAGCGAAGGGCTACCTCGTCCGCAGGGACGCCCCCAACGACCGGCGCAGTCAGCTGCTGTACCCCACGGAAAAGGCGGAGAGCCTGAAATCCTCCAAAGCGGAGATTGAAGCGGCCTTTTACGAATACCTGACGGATACGCTGACGAAAGAGGAAGCCGCCGCCTTTACCGCCGCGCTGAACAAGCTCTATGCGGCATCCAAGGCGGAAAGCCGGGCGGGCTTCCCGCACTTTATTCAGGCGGCAAAGGAGGGACGACAGCGATGAAGCGTGAAAAAGCCTTCCGCCCGGACAGGATCGGTTCGTATTTCCGCGTCGAATGGCTGCCGCTGGCGCTGGTGACCCTTTCCGGCCTGATCTACAACATCGGTCTTCTTGCCACGCCCTGGTTTGAAGGGCGGCTGGCGCAGTGCCTTGCGGACATTCTGGGCGGAAATGCCACCGCCGGGAAAATGGCGGTTCTGGTGCTTGCCTATATTCTCGTCACGCTGGGGGTGCAGGCCGCGCGGTTTATCAAGCGGTTCTATGTCCGCCGCTTCGCCAACAACATCAACCGCCGGATGAAGGGCATCCTGTACGCCAATCTGGTGCGCAGAAGCCGGGCGTCTCTGGAGCAGGAGGGCGCGGGCGAGCTGATGACCAAGGCCATCTCCGACGTGGACGACTGCGTGGAGGGAATGCGGAAATTCACCACCGAGGTCTTCGACACCGGCGTGGCGCTGGTGGGCTACGCCGTCATGCTTCTGGTGTACGACTGGCGGCTGGCAATCCTGAGCCTGCTGTTCACGCCGGTATCCTACGTCTGCGCGGCGTGGATGAAGCGGAACGTCCAGCGTGCGGGCGCCGCCTACAAAAAAGCGGCGGGCGCACTCAGCACGGCCACGCTGGATCGGGCGCAGAACGCCGTGACCTACCGCATTTACGGCTGTGAAAGCACCCGGGAGGGGCAGTACGAGCATACGCTGGACACCTACGAGAAGACCGCCGTCCGCAGCAACGTGTGGCAGTCGGCCCTGCCGCCGCTGTATCTGGCCGTGTCGGAGGCGGGGGTGCTGTTCATTCTGTGGTTCGGGGCGAAAAACGTCCTCGGTTCCGGGTGGCGCGCATGGGATATTGCGGCGTTCACTACGTTTCTTTCCTGCTTTACCAAGCTGACGGTGAAATCCTCCAAGGTAGCGAAGCTGTTCAACTCGGTGCAGAAGGCGGAGGTCTCCTGGAAGCGCATCCAGCCCCTGATGAAGTCCCCGGAGACGCTGGAGCCTCTCGCCGTTCCGTCAGCGGTGGACGTGACCCTTGAGAATCTTTTCTTTGCCTACGGCGACCAGCCGGTTTTCTCCGGGCTGAGCCTGACGGCCCATCCGGGGGATATCATCGGCGTTACCGGGCCGGTGGCCTGCGGCAAGTCCACCTTCGGGCGGGTGTTCCTCTGCGAAGCGCCCTACGGCGGCTCGGCGAAATTCGGGAAGACCGAGTTTTCCGCCCTCACCCCCCGTCAAATCGCGGCGACCGTGGGATATTTGGGGCACGACCCGGAGCTGAGCGCCGACACCATCCAGAATAACGTCCTCTGCGGAAGCAATCAGGACACGAAGCCGTATCTTGCCGCGGCGGCACTGGATAACGAGGTGCTTGCCATGGAGCAGGGGCTGGATACCGTCATCGGCAGCAGCGGCACGCGGCTTTCTGGCGGTCAGGCGCAGCGGCTGGCGCTGGCAAGAACCCTTGCCCACCCCAGACCGGTTCTGGTTCTGGACGACCCATTCTCCGCGCTGGACAGAAATACCGAGGATACCGTGTTCGCAAATTTACAGGAATACGCAAAGGATAAGGTTGTGTTCCTGATCTCTCACCGCCTGTATCACTTCCCGCAGATGCGCAGTGTGATCTTTATGGAGGACGGCAAAACCACCGTCGGCACCCACGGGGAGCTGATGGCGTCCGTCCCGGTGTACCGGCAGCTCTACGAAAGCCAGACAGGAGGGCAGGCTCATGAATAAAAACGGTGTGTTTGCCGCCATACGGACGGCGGCAGCGACCCACCATCTTCTCACGGTGGGGACGGTTCTCTGCGTGGCGGCGTCGGTGGGTGCGTCCCTGCTCCCACCGCTGCTGCTGGCACGGGTGGTCGATCGCCTGACCGTGGGCAGCGGACTGACGTTTCTCGCGGTACAGGGCTACTTTTGCAGTCTTGCGCTGGAGGGACTGCTTTCTTCCGCGCAGGAAAGCCTGCTCGTGCTGTTCGGCCAGAAAATGACCCACGCCCTGCGTTCGGAAATGTCCCGGAAGCTGACCCAGCTGCCCGCAAGCACCCTTGTTGACCAGAATCCCGGCGAGGTCGCCGCCCGGTTTTCCGGGGATGTGGACACGGTTGAGGCGCTGTTTACCTCCGGCATCATCAGCATGGTGGCGGACGCGTGCCGCATTCTGTCCATCATGGCGGTCATCGCGGTGAAAAATACCGGTCTTGCCCTGATTCTGCTGCTGGTTCTGCCCCTGTTCGCCCTGTTCACCCGCCACGTGCAGAAGCGGATGCTGGCCGCCCAGCTGAACAACCGCCGCGCCGTCGCCGCCGTGTCCGGACAGGTGCCGGAGACGCTGCACAATATCCGCACCATCCGGGCGCTGGGGCTGGAAGATTACATGGAGCGCCGCTACGATCGGCGTATTTCGGACGGCTACGCCGCCATGGAGCGGACCAATTTTTACGACGCCATCTATTCGCCGGTAGTCCTGCTGCTGAACGCCGTGGTAGTGGGCATCGTCATGCTGCTGTCTGCCTCCGGAAATGCGGAAATCCTGCGCCTTTTCGGCATGTCGGTAGGCACGTCGGTGGCCGTTATCAGCTACATATCCCGCATTTTTGCACCCATTGAGAGCCTTGGCATGGAGATTCAGACCATTCAGTCGGCCATGGCCGGGGTCAAGCGCATTGACGCATTCTTAAGTCAGCCGGAGCGCGTCATCCCGGAGCGGCGGAAAACCGCCGTCCGGGGGGACGTGGTACTGTCCCACGTGACCTTCGGCTACGGGGAAAAGCCCGTTCTGCGGGACTTTTCCATGACCGTAAGGCAGGGCGAGCAGGTCACGCTGGTAGGCCGGACGGGCGCAGGAAAAAGCACTGTGTTCAAGCTTCTGCTGGGGCTTTATCGTCCGGAAGCCGGTACGATCACCATTGGCGGCGTGGACGTTTCGGCCATTTCGGATCAGGAGCGCCGAACCTGCATCAGCTGTGTGGAGCAGCACTTTTCCCGCGTGCCGGGGACGGTGCTGGATCAGATCACCCTTGGTGACCCGCAGATAACGGAAGATATGGCAAAGAACGCGGCGCACCTTGCCGGGATCGACGCGGCCATTCAGGCATTGCCGGAGGGCTACGCCACGGTATGCACCGAGGGCATGTTCTCACAGGGCGAATGGCAGCTTCTGTCCATAGCCCGCGCCGCGGCGGCGGACCCGGCGGTGCTTCTGCTGGACGAGATCACAGCAAATCTGGACGCCGAGACGGAGGAGCGCGTTCTGGAGGCTCTGCGCCGCGCCTCTGAGGGGCGGACAGTTTTGTCCGTTTCCCACCGCGTCTATGAAAATCTGGGTGGGAGGACGGTCGAGACCAAGCCGCAGGGGCAATGAGATGAAATTTCAGGGAGAAACGGCGCAGGCAATGACCGGCGGGAGCCGCCAGTCTCTCCCCGTCACAGAGAAAAACCGCCCTCCTGACAGTTACTGATGGCAAATGCGAAAAATGTCTCCTTCGCAATGGCTGCAAAATAGCCGGTCTGCGCGTACTCATGCGCATAGTGCTTGGCGATGTGTTCCAGCGTCTCCTTAAGCTGAAGCATTGCGGCAAATTCATGCTTGCAGGGATAGCTGCAAAAGCAGTCGCACAGTAAATTCCGGATTTCCCCGTCGTGATAGCGGAATTCAACGGCGTATGCTTTTGTCCCTTCCACGACTGCATACCCCTTTGCCCCATCCAGACAGAGATAACGGACGCGGTTCTCCATGAAGTAATCGTGTCCCCGCTCCGCAATGGCATTGGTAATCTTCATTTCCTCCAAATGCTCCAGAGAGAAGGAGAAATCGTCGTTTCCGCTGGCAAATTCCTCGCCTTCCCCGACGGGTGCCCGGAACCAGCTTGTTACTTGGGCGGCGGGGAGAGCAACGGGGTCGAAGGTGATAAAATGGGAAGCGGACATGTAAAATCTGCCGTGCACCCGGGTATTTACCTGGAAAATGACCTTCTGATATTCGGACAGCCGAATCCTGAAATTGTAATTCACGCTGGTCACGATGCCGAGAACCCCTTCCAGCTTGCCGCTCACATAGACCCGGTCGCCGGCCTTCAGGTCGAACCGGTCGTTGTAATAGGCGAGCGACCTCCCGGTCTCCGGAAAACAAACCTGCACCACAGACTTCCGGGGCGCGGCGCTGACCGGTTCTGCCTCCCGCACTGCCGAAGTTTCCTGTCCCTCTTGGGACGCTCCGCCAAAACCGCTGATCGTAAAACGCATAGTTTTTCCTCCATCCATATTTTTTCTGGGCTCCTGAGAGGATTATACAATGCGATGTGTCCAATAAACCGGACTAATTCAACTAAAACACACGATAATGCAAAAAAATTCAAAAAACAGCGGGAGGCCGACCGGCTTCCCGCTGTTTCCATAGTTACGTATCCAGACTTCTCAGCCGCTCGACGATGCTCTGCTTCACCGCCTGACGGTACATGACCGCCGGGATGGCGCAGCCAAGCACGATAAATGCGGGCAGCATGGCCAGTACCGGGGTGATGGTGTAGTGATAGCTGTAGAACCAGTAGGCGCTTTCCAGAAGCCGCCCCGCCAGCGGGTTCACCGCGGCGGACAGAAGCCCAGCGATCAGGCCGGAACCAAGGGTGTACAGCAGCCCCTCCCAGAGAAGCATGGTTTCCAGCTGACGGCCGGTCATGCCCACCGACTGCAAAACCGCGAATTCCCGGCTCCGCGCCAGAATGGCGGTCATCATGGCGTTGAAGAAATTCAGAATACCCACAATGCCGATGATGGCGCACAGCAGCCCGCCCAGAATCACAAAGGTCATCCGGAACTCCTGAAAATATGCCCGGTGGGTCGCCTTGCTTTCGTACATCAGGGGACTGTCGGGGTCGGAAGTGAGCTGGGCAAGGTAGCTTTCCGCGGCGGCCTCCGCCTCGGGACTGGGGGTGTCGAAGAGGTAGACCATGGGGAACACGTTGTCCTCCCCGGCGTCCCGGTACAGGGCGTCCGCGCTGAGGATTGCCTCATAGCCCATGGTATAGAACCGGCTGCTCATGTTGTAGGGAACGTCCACCAGTGCGCAGACGGTGTAGTTTACGTCGTACGCAGTATCGCCGTTTCCATAGGTGACTTTGATTTTCTCGCCCACGGCGGGATAAATCCCGGGGTCAGGCAGCTTCCCGGAATCATCCAGATTCACGGCAATGGCGATGGCATGGCTGTCCGGTTCCCAGAGGGAATCCAAGCTGCCGTCGATCACCGTGAGCTTTTCTCCAAGCGTCGGGTCAAGCCCCTCTATCTGGGACACCGCCTGCACCTTGTCGCCGTCTCTTGGCGTCTGGGCGAGAAGCGCGTCGATGTCCATATCCGTATCCCGGCTGTAAAAGGCGGCTTCATCCCGCCAGACGCTTTCCGGCAGATACATACCCACCCCGCCGGTCTGATAGGCAAAGCCCTCCAGAGAGTGCGCTGTGTTTGCCCGCACCGGTTCCACAGCCTCTTTGGTCAGGGAAAAACCCCGATAGTTAAAGTAGTCCGGTGTGCTGATGAGGAAGTCCGCGCAGCTTCGCCGGCTCAGATATTTGTCCATGTCAAAGCCGCCGATAAACGTGACCAGCAGATTCAGCAGAACGACGGTCAGGGACAGCGACACCATCACGAGCGCCGTCTTCTTTTTGTCCCTGCCCAAGTTGGCGGCTGCCATCTGGATGGGGGTGACCTTGCCGCCCTTCCGGTGCGTTTTCCCCGACGACTGCCGCTCGGTGTAGCACACCGCCTCCACAGGGGAGACCCTCCCGGCAATCCGTCCCGGCCGGGCGCAGGACAGCAGCACCGTCAGCAGGGCAAACACCGTGGAAAACAGGAATATCCAGGGAGAAACGCTGACCGTAGTATACCGGCCTCCCATCGTGGAGGTGGACATGGTGATGGGAACCGCCGCGGCACCAACGCCGTAGCCCAGCAGCAGACCCACCGGAATGCCCAGCGCGCTCAGCAGCAGCGCCTGCTGGCGGATCAGCCGCCGCAGCTGCTTCGGCGTGACGCCGATGGTCTTGAGCAGTCCGTAGTAGCGGATGTCCCCCGCCACGGAGATCTGGAAAATGTTGTAGATCACCAGATATCCCGTAAACGCCACCAGAATCAGCACGGCGAGCATGGCGAGGATTCCCCCAACGCCCAGCGTGTCCCAAATCTGGGTAGCGGTATAGCCCCAGTTGACGCCGATGCGAAGCTGCCCTGCCTCCTCGCCGATGCTGTAGCCGCAGTCCTCGCCAATTCTGGTCAGGTCGTTTTCAATGTTCAGGGAGCTTCTCAGCATGACGCTCAAATCCGTGCGGAAGGGCTTTAAGCCTCCCGCCACGGCTTTTTTTTCGATCTTCTGGGCGTATTCCTTGGAAACGTTGAGGAAGTGGACGCTCAGCAGCTCGTCGTAGTCCCACCAGCCTACCAGCGTAAAGGTGTCGGTGATGTCCCAGCCCATCTGTTCTTTGTCCGCCAGCGTGTAAGTGACCTTCACCTGTGCCCCCAGCTCCGGCTTTACGCCGAGAAGCTCCAGAGCTTTGGTGTCCATGGTAATTTCGTTCCCGCTTTTCGGGGTGCGTCCCACCGTGGGCTGGGAAAAGCTCCACTTGGCGTTGTTGTCGTCCATGTAGCTGACTTCGGCGTAGTCCTTTTCAAAAGCGCCCTGCGTGGCAAGACCCAACACCGTCCGCACGCCCACGGCTTTGACGTCGGGATGTGCCGAAAGCACCGCGATCTGGTCTTCGTCCACGTCCTTGAACGCACCGTGGGCATACCCGCCGACAGAGCGGAACTGGTAGTTTTGGTTCGTCTCGTTGATGGACATTACGATGGTAAAGAGGGACGTGAACAGCAGGGCGGTCAGGGCGATCGCCAGCACAGCGATGATGTTCCGCTTTCTCGCGGCCATCAGGGTCTTGAAGCTTAGATGGCGAATGCAGCTTCCGTTTTTCACCTTCATGCCGCTCACCTCACGATCCGTCCGTCCTCAATGCGGATGATCCGATCCGCCGTCTGAGCGATCTCCTCGTTGTGGGTGATCATGACAATGGTCTGGGCAAATTTCTGGCTGGTGACTTTCAGCAGGCTCAGCACGTCCTGACTGGTTCTGGAATCCAGATTGCCCGTAGGTTCATCCGCCAGAATGATGGCGGGCGCGGCGGCAAGGGCGCGGGCGATGGCTACCCGCTGCTGCTGACCGCCGGACAGCTGGCTGGGAAGGCTCCCCAGCTTCTTTTCAAGGCCCAGCGTGTTTACAATTTTGTCGAGGAAATCCTCGTCCACCTGCCGCCCATCCAGCTGGATGGGCAGGACGATGTTTTCCCTGGCGTTCAGCACCGGCACCAGATTGTAGCTCTGGAAGACAAAGCCAATCTTCCGCCTGCGGAAAATGGTCAGCGCTTCATCTTTCAGGGAAAAGATGTCCTTCCCGTCCACGATCACGCTGCCGGAGGTGGGCCGGTCAAGGCCGCCCAGCATGTGCAGCAGGGTGGATTTCCCGGAGCCGGAGGTGCCCACAATGGCGACAAATTCGCCGCTGTTCACACTCAGGTTCACGCCGTCCAGCGCCCGAACCTCCGTGTCCCCGGAGCCGTAGATTTTGCGCAGGTTTCTGGTTTCCAAAATACTCATAATAACCTCCCAAATAGAAAAGTCTGTATTGTTTTCACACTACAGACTTTACTACAGGATTCTTTCTACATTCTTTCCGGAATCTAACAGTGTTGACAGATTTCACGGGGGAGGTACAGGGAAAATGTGCTGCCCTCGCCCGGTTTGGAGCTGACCTTCACATAGCCGCCCTGCCCCTCCGCAATCTGACGCACCAGATACAGCCCGATGCCCACGCCTTCCTCCGTGGGATTGCTTAAGCCCCGATAGAAGCGCTGAAATACCTTCGGCTGCTCGTCCTCCGGTATCCCCGGCCCGTTGTCCGCTACGTGAATGGCCGAAAACATCTGGTAGGCGGACGCGGACACACGAACCGCCCCGCCGACGGGGGTGTACTTGACGGCGTTGTCCAGCAGGTTAAATACGGCTTCCTCTGTCCATTTTGCGTCGAAAACCGCTTCGGCATCCGTGGGAACGAGGGTGATGGAAATGTTCTTTTCCCCGGCCTTCGGCTCCAGCTGGGATACCGCCGAAGATAGAATGTCCTGAAGCGCCCCCGGCTCCGGGCGCAGGGCGATCACCCCGGATTCCAGCCGGGAGGTCTTCACCAGCGCTTCAATGAGACTTTGGAGCTTCTTCGTCTGGGCGTCCAGCGCGTCCAGACACACCGTGTTCCCCGGCTGCTCCCGCAGGAGCTGGGCGTAGAGCAGAATGTTGGCAATGGGCGTTTTCGTCTGGTGGGAAATGTCCCCGATCAGGGTTTTCAGCTTTTCCTTTTCGGTGCTCACGTTCCGGGCGGATACTGTGGACGCCGCCAGGTAGTGCGCCAGCTTGCTTTCCAGCGCGGAAAGCAGCGTCTCGTCGAAGCTGTCCTCCGTAAAGTCCCCCTGCATGGCATCGGTAAGCATCTCATTCAGCTTTTCCAGTGTCCGGCGGGTCTTCCGGCGCTCACACCAGACCGCGGCGGCGCAGAGGACGATTGCCGCCGCGAGAATTCCGTATCCCAAGGCCGTCATATCACTTCACCGCCCATGTGTAGCCGAGGCCGTACACCGTTTTCAGGTATTGGGGGCTGGACGGGTCGTCCTCCAGCTTGACCCGCAGACGCTTCACCGTGACGGACAGGGCGTTCTCGTCCACAAAATCCGCCCCGTCCGTCCAGATGCGGTCAACAAGAACGCCCCGGGACACGGTCTGCCCACGGTTCTCCACCAGAAGCCGCAGGAGCTTCTGCTCCGTCTTGCTCAGCTCAATGGGTTCACCGTTCTTCCAGAACGCCATCCGCTCAAAATCGAACCGGAAGCCGTCCAGTTCCACGCAGGAGAATTTCACTCTCCGGCGAAGCTGGGCGTTCACCCGCGCCCGGAGAATTGCCAGGGAAAAGGGCTTCGTGATGTAGTCGTCCGCCCCGGATTCCAGCCCGGTGACCACGTCCATCTCCAAGTCATTTGCCGTCAGGAGGATCACGGGAACGGCTTCCCCCTGCCGCACCTCCCGCAGCAAATCCAGAGCGCTGCCGTCCGGGAGATTCACGTCCAGAATCAGCAGGTCAAATTTCTTCTGCGCCAGCATTTCCCGCGCCTGAGAAAGCGTCCCGGTCAGGGCGATCGTCACATCCGGGTCTTGCAGCGCCAGCTGAATGCCCCTGCCCAGCGTCGTGTCGTCTTCCAGCAATAAGATCTCCCGCATATCATGCACCTGCCTTTTTTGTCCCATCATAGCACATGCGCCAAAGAAAGTCGATGCCGGCGTTTCTTAAGATTCCATTTCGGGAAAAGTTTCCTCGATTTGCGCCAAAAAAGGGATTGCGATTCTTAAGGGAGCGTGATATACTGATGGTATATATACCATCCAATAAGAGGAGTGACCCCTATGGCCATTACAAGCGCAAGTCTGCCCGCGAAAAAACGGATTCTCACCGTCTGTGTTCGGCTCTTTCTGGAAAAGGGCTACAAACGTTCGACGCTGGCGGAGATCATTGAAAAAGCCGACGTTTCCTACAGCACCTTCCAGAATATTTTCCGTGCCAAGGACGGCGTCCTGACGGAGTTGGTGGAATTCATGTTCTCCAACCAGTTCACCATGGCGCGGGGGGAGGCGGGGGCGAACCTGCCGCCGGTGTACGTCTACGCGGTGGAGACGGCCATCCAGATGACCCTGACGGAGCTGAACGAAAATCTCCGGGAAATCTACATCGAAGCCTACACCGAGAAAGAGGCCTCCGAATATATTCTCCGGGAGACGGCGAAGGAGCTGCACGGCATTTTTGGCAGCTACCTGCCGGACGCCACAGAGCGGGACTTTTACGATATGGAGATCGGCTCGGCCAGCATCATGCGCGGCTATATGGCGCACCCCTGCGACGGGGAGCTGACGCTGGAAAAGAAGCTAAGGCTGTTTCTCACCATGAGCCTGCGGGCGTACAACGTCCCGAAGGAAGAAGTGGAGCAGGTCATCCGCTTCGTCGAGGGGCTGGACATCCGGGGAATTGCCGAACAGGTGATGCAGAAGCTGTTCAAGGCACTGGCCATGCGCTACGAATTTTCCCTCACCGGGCTGACGGAGCCTGTGAAAAAATAAGCCGATACGTATTGCAAGGGAGTACTCCATTGCATCGTGATATATCCAGATGCAATGCCCTTCTGTCAACGCGCCTCCCATGGGGGACGGGAGACGCCGGAAGAAAGCGAGGAATCACCATGAAGAAACGACTGCTCAGTATTCTGCTTGTGCTCATCATGGCACTGTCGGTGCTGCCCACCGCAGCCTTTGCCGAGGATGGCGGGGAAAACCTGCCCGCGTGCATCTGCGAAACGGCCTGCACAGCGGAAGAAATGAACATAGACTGCCCCGTCTGCGGCGCAGAGGGCGCGCAGCCGGAAAACTGCGCTCTGTATGCCCAAGCGCCGGATGCGGACGATCCCGCGCCCGAAGACGAGGACGACGAAGCGTTTGAAGAGGACGGGACGCCTGAAGGCGGCGAAGCGTCCGCCCTTGCTCCGCAGCTCGCGGAGGGCGGCGCATACCCACTGCTTCTGCGGCGGCGGCGTCAACGCGGGCGATCATAGCGACCATACCAACGTTGTGACCTATAAGCCGTGCACGAAAGCAAACTACCTTCGCCAGGTTTTCTGGATCGAAAAGGTCGATGTAGCCTACGTTTATCTGGAGGATGACATAACATTAGACTACAATTTGTCTATCCAGGAAGGAAAGACGCTCTATCTCTGCCTGAACGGGCATACGCTCAATTTGGGACAATACTTTATTTGGGTTGGCAGGGAGGGTGCCACGCTTTATCTGTGTGATTGCAGCGCCCAAAAGACGGGAACGGTTCTTGGTGGTTCAAACTGCTGCGTCAGTGTTGACGATGCTTCCGATTATAAGGCCACTTTTAACATGTACAGCGGCACGCTGAGAGGCGGCAATAGAACAGGCTTTGGCGGCGGCGTTGAGATAGTAAACGGCACGATGAACATGTACGGCGGCACGATCACGGAAAACACAGCTACCAGTGACGGCGGCGGTATCTATGTGGGCACAAAAGGCGCATTGAATCTGTACGGCGGCACCATCACCAAGAACACGGTCAGAACAAATGAGGGCCGCCATGGCGGCGGTGTATACGTGGAAAGCAACCTATGGTCCGGTGTCGGCAAGATCAGCATCTCCGGTTCCCCCGTTATTACCGGGAATACCCGGACATATACGCCTGATTCAGCCACGACCACCGAAAACCTGTACTTAGGATATGGATTTACCAATAGCGGCGATTTGCCAATCATTACGCTCGGCACAGTTGCCAGCGGTGCAAATATTGGCATTTCAGCCCAAAAAACGGTATTTTCCACTGCGAGCGATACGGACTATTCGGGTTATTTCTCCTCCGATGACACCGGCTACCATGTGGAATACAATGCGGACAAAAAGCTGGAGTTGAAATCCGGCGCAGCCCATGTCCATACCGGCGGCACGGCCTATTGCAACAAAAAAGCCGTCTGTACGACCTGCGGCAAAGAGTATGGTAACCTCGATCCCACCAACCACAGTGCCCCTAAGCCGAACGAGTGGCAGGGAGACGACAAGGAGCACTGGCAGGTGTATTCTTGCTGCAATGCCATCATAAACAAAGCCGCGCACGTCGGCGGCAAGGCCACCTGCAAGGACAGGGCAGTCTGTACGACCTGCGGCGCCGCATACGGCGGGCTGGGCGCACACAGCTTTACAGAGAAAGTCGCAGAACAATACCTGAAATCCGCCGCCACCTGCACGGCAAAGGCGGTCTACTACAAGTCCTGTACTTTCTGCGGCGAAAAGGGAACGGAAACCTTCGAGACCGGCAATGCCCTCGGCCACGACTGGGGCGAGTGGCAGTCCAACGGCAACGGCACCCACACCCACGTCTGCAAGACTGACGAAAGCCACACCGAGACCGTCAGCTGCTCCGGCGGCACGGCCACCTGCACGGCGAAAGCTGTCTGCGAGGATTGCAAGGCGGAATACGGCGATCTGACAGCACATAATTTCACGGCGGAAGTCGTGGATGCAAAGTACCTGAAATCCGCCGCCACCTGCACGGCAAAGGCGGTCTACTACAAGTCCTGTACTTTCTGCGGCGAAAAGGGAACGGAAACCTTCGAGACCGGCAATGTTCTCGACCATGACTGGGATGAACCGAGCTATACATGGACAGCCGTTACGGACGGCTATATGTGCGTGGCATCCGGCAAGTGCAAAAACTGCGATGCCGATGTCTCCGATATTGCGACCGTGACCTACGCTGTGAAAAAGGCGCCGACCTGCCTGAATGCAGGTACCGGCACATATACGGCAACGTTCTCTGCTGCGTATGGCTTCCCCGCGCAGACCAAGGACGTTCTCCTTCCCGCCATCGGCCATACCTGGGGTACGGCAACGTATACATGGACGCAGACCGAAACCGGCTATACCTGTACCGCGAAGCGCGTCTGCAAGAATGACCCTGCCCACGTGGAATCCGAAACCGTCACGGGAGACTATTCCGTCATCACCGAGCCGACCTGCCTTGCGGCTGGCCTGGGGAGATATCAGGTTTCCTTTAAAGCCGACTGGGCAAAGGACGCATCCAAAGACGTGTCCATCCCCGCCCTCGGCCACGACTGGGGCAAGTGGACGTCCAACGGCGACGGTACGCACACCCACGTCTGCAAACGTGACAAGACTCACACGGAGACGGTCAGCTGCTCCGGCGGCACCGCCACCTGCACGGAGAAAGCAACCTGCGCCGGCTGCGGCGGCAAATACGGCGAAAAGGATTCCGGCAACCACACCGGCAAGAAGGAATGGACGACCACCAAGACCACCCATGAGCAGAAATGGTCGTGCTGCGGCGAAGTGGTCGTAGCCAAGGAGTCCCACACCTTCGGCAAATGGGTCATCACCAAAAAGGCGACGTTCAGAAAGGACGGAGAAAAGACCCGCACCTGTGAGGTCTGCGAATACGTGGAGAAGGCGACAATCCAAGCCACCGGCTCCCCGGCGAAGACCGGCGACGACAGCCACATCGGCATGTGGGCAGGCATCCTCTGCGTATCCCTGGCCGGTATCATAGTGCTGGTCGTTCTGTACAAGAAAAAGCACAAGAAGTAACTCTATAAAGCAGTGAAGCGCAAGCCCCATCGGGCTTGCGCTTCTTGCTGCCAGAATGTACATTTGAGTCTGGCATATTCCTCGTCGGTAACCGGCTCGCACCATTCGTTGCGGGTATTCTCGCCGGGAACCTCCACGGCAATCGACGCCTCCGGCGGTGCGGTATTCTTTGCCGCAGGCGTGTTCTATTACTTCCTGAAGGAGCAGGTCAGGACGCTGGTGCAGAAAATGGCGGACGCCTTTCCGGGCGGCGTTCTGGTCTTCGACGCGGCCAATGAGAGGCAGTCAGGCTGATGCTGAAAACCTGGATCAAGGACGCGGAGATCAAGAATGTCGGCGCGTACTTTGCGGTTTCGGACGCCAAGGCCGAGTTGTCTCCATGGGACAGCCGCCTGCACGTTTCCAGCCGCGGCTATATGCTGGGCTACACAGACGGGAAGCCCCTGCCGGTCAGCGGATTTTTCCGCTTTCTGTCGAAGGTCGGCGACGGAATGATGAAAATGCAGATCGTGAAAATCGCCTTCGGGGACGGAAAAACGCATAAGTAAAAGGAATTCCATAACAAGCAGTGTCCCCGTGAGCCGAATCGGCTCACGGGGACACAATTGTAAGCGGTATATTGACTGCATCAGATTTCCAAAGCCCGGCGGATGTCCCGCAATTCACGGGCGGTATTGGCCAGCATCAGTTCCGGGTCAGTAAAACACTCCGAGTAGAGTTCCGTCGTCACATAGCCTTCCCAGCCATGATGCTTGAATACATCCAGCACATCCGGAATCGGGATCACGCCGCTACCAAGCCGCAGATGGGCATCGGTCACACCATCGTTGTTGCAGATATGAATGTAATTCAGTCGGTCTCCCAGCATCCGGAAGTATTTGGACAAAGGTTCCTTCACAATGGTGGGCGGTACAATGTCCAGCATGGCGTACAGGCACGGCTCATCGACCCGCTCCAATAGCTCCACGCAGTCGTCTACTGTTGTAACGACAGGGCTCTCCATTGGTGTCAGCGGTTCAATGGTGACCTGAACATGCTTGCCCCGTGCGTAGCGGCAAATCTGACGCATGGAATCTGTCAGATAGTCCCAGATTTGTTTGCGGGGCGTAAAATACCCGGGGTGATCCGCTACGACCAGCAGCCGGGGGCAGACGATGGTAGCGGCAATATCCACGCATTTCTGATAATAAGCCACGCCCGCGGCACGCTCTGCCGGGTTGGGAGAACAGATGCAGAGGGGGAGATTCAGCGCCAAAGGCGTATACATTGGGATCTCCATGCCGGTTCTCTCCGCGTAGGTGCGGACAGTTTTTGCCAGCGCTTCGTCAAAGTCATCCGGATGAAGATGGCACCGGGAACCGTAAATTTCCACGCCGTCAAAGCCATAGGACTGCGCCAGCTGAAAGGTTTCCTCCAGCGTCAGACGCTTGAAGTCCAAAGACATGATACCAAATTTCATAGGCTTCTCCTTATGCCTTTCTCTGCTTCTTCCGGGCGAACAGCTTCGCAAGATGCGGGAATTCATTCCCCAGAGTTTTCAGATTGGGGATTGCCACCAGAACGATCAGCAGGCAGCCCACAATAATCATCAGCGTTTCAGAGGAGACGTTGATAAGCCCCAGACCGTAGCGAAGCAGGCCAATGATGAACACGGCAATCGCCGTACCGATGACACTGCCCTTACCGCCGGACACGGATACGCCGCCGAGAATGACCATGGCGATGATATCCATGTCATAATTCTTGGCCATGTTGGCACGCGCACTGGCAAGTTTGGAGATCAGGAACAGGCTGGATATAGAGGCCGCCATACCGTTCATGGTGAAGACCGCGATTTTGATCTGATCCGTCTTGACGCCGGAGTAATAGCTGGCCTTAATATTTCGGCCCATGGCGAAGAGCGACCTGCCAAAGGTGGTAAAATGCACCAGATACGTAATACCGATGACTTCCAGCAGGAAGAACACCAGAATAAACGGCACGTTGAATACGCTGCCCCAGCTCATGAACTTCACGCCCGCCGGGAATTCCGCATAGGCGCGATTCTCCAGAATGACCAGCGCAATTCCACGGAAGAAAATCTGGTTGGCAAGGGTGATAATGGTGGAGGAAAGCTCCGTAAAACGGGTAATCAGAAAGCCGTTGAAAAAGCCGCACAGTGTGCCGGTCAGAAGCCCGGCCAGCGCAACCTCGAGGAAATTGCCGCCAGCATTGCCGACAAGACCCATGATCGTGCCGGACAAAGCCATCATGGAGCCAACGGAAATGTCAATTTCGCCCAGCAACAGTACCATGGTCATGGTGATGGCCACGATGCCCTTGTCCAGAAAGATTTTCATGGTGGACGCCAGATTTTTCGTATTCAGATAATTGGGTGATATGGCGATGTTCATGACATTTACCGCAATCAGAAGGAGCACCAGCATCCATTCCCAGCGAAGGAATGCTTTTTTGAAGGAACGGCCATCGTCCAAGGAAATGCTGCGAATTTTATTTTCACCCATTATATGACCCTCCTTCTCAGCGCATTTCTCTTAACACTCTTCTGAGATATCGCATTGATGACCACGGAGAACAGAATTACGAATCCACGGATCAATGTCTGCCAATAGGTGGTGACCTGAATCAGCGGAAGAATATTGTTCAGTGTGCCAATGAAAATTGCGCCCAGAACGACACCGGCCACCGTTCCCTGACCACCGGAAATGGCACAGCCGCCGACAACGACTGCGGCAATGATGCTCATTTCGTAACCGGCACAGGATTCGCTTTGCGCGTTTCCGTACTTGCAGATCCAGAGCAGACCGGCAAGACCGCAGATGGCGCCCATGATAATGTAGGAAAGCATCTGGACGCGGCTGCTCTTAATGCCGGTGACGGAGGCGGAGACAGGAGAATTGCCCACTGCGTAAAGATACCGGCCGGTGTTAGTGTACCGGAGGAACACAGCCGTGAACGCAACAATAATAATTGCGAACCAGATCAGAGAGTTGATGCCCAGAATGTCCGTGGTCGCAACCGCGATGAATTCCGGCGTCATCTCAGCCTGAGCCACCCAGTTGCCGTGGCTGAACAGATAAATAATGCCGCGGAAAATATAGGTGGTCGCAAGAGTGGCAATCAGCGGATACAGGTGCAGCTTGGCAACAATGAAGCCGTTCACGGTTCCGCAGAGTACGCCGATGCCAATGCAGATCAGAAACAGCAGCGGCAGGGGAATGTCATTGTTGGCTCGCAGGATCATAGCACCGAGCATACCGCTCAGGCCCATAATGGAGCCGAGGGACAAATCGATACAGCCGCAGATAATTACCATCATCATGCCCATGGAAACCATGAGCAGAATGGATGCCTCCCGCAGCAGGTCAGACAGATTTGCATGGGACAGGAAAACGCCCTCAGTACGAATCTGGACAAAGGCGGCAACAAACAGAATCATTGCAATCAGGGCAAATTCACGAATGTTGCGTGTAAGGAAGCTGCTTATGGCCTTTTTCTTCATTTTTCACCCTCCCCGTTGTCACGCACCTGCATTGCCGTCGCCAGAATCCGCTCCTGCGTAATTCCTTGCGCGCCCACGATCTCTGCCAGCCTGCCGTTGGACATAATTGCAATCCGGTCGCTGACGGAAATGACTTCAGGCATCTCCGAAGAAATCAGGATAACGCCGTAGCCGCTTTCCACCAGATCCATAATAATTTCGTATATCTGCGCCTTCGCGCCAACATCCACACCCTTTGTCGGCTCGTCCAGAATCAGAACCTTCAGGTCGGAATTCAGCAGCTTGGAAAAAACGACCTTCTGCTGATTGCCGCCCGAAAGTGAGGATGCAATATCCGATACGCTCTGGATTTTCGTTCCCAGCTTTTCGTTCAGATTTTTAGCGTCCAGCCGCTCCTGCTTTACATCCATGCCCTTCCATGAAATGTATTTGGAGAGGGTTGAAAGCGACGTATTTTTATAAATTTCCCAGCTCAGCACCAGTCCCTGACGATGACGATCCTCAGGAAGCAGCCCCACACCGGCGGCGATGGATTCTTTCGGGTGCTTGAAATGTACTTCTTTTCCTTCCAGAAACACCTTGCCCTTTTCCAGGCGGGTCACGCCGCACAGAGCTTCAAAAACCTCTGTACGACCAGCGCCCACCAGACCGGCAAAGCCCAGAATCTCACCCTTGTGGAGGGTGAAGGACACGTCCTGAAAGACGCCCTGACGGCAAAGTCCCTCTGCCCGGAGAATTTCCTCGCCGATCTCCACTTTGCGCTTCGGATAAAGGGACACAACTTCCCGTCCGACCATGGCTGCTACCAGCTTATCTTTGGGCAGCCCCTGAACATCGTAGGTGCCGATATACTGGGAATCCCGGAAAACCGTAACCCGGGTTGCCAGACGGTACATGTCCTCAATACGGTGGGAAATAAAGATGATGGACGTTCCCTGATCGCGCAGCCGGTCTGCGATTTGATAAAGCTGCTCGCACTCTTTTTCGGACAGCGCGGCCGTCGGCTCGTCCATAATCAGGATTTCTGCTTTCTGGGAAATTGCCTTTGCGATTTCAACGATCTGCTGCTCTGCCACCGTAAGCATTCCAATTTCCGCACGGGGGTCAATGGAGGAACCAAGGCTTTCCAGCAGGGTTCTGGTCTCGGCATACATTGCCGGCCAGTCGTTCAGGCCCAGACGGTTCTTCTTATAGTGGCCGACAAAAATATTCTCCGCAACGGTAAGATGGGGGTATGCGGTTGAATGCTGATAAATAGCTGCAATGCTGTGGGCGTATGCTTCTCTTGGGTTGGCGAAGGTGACTTTTTCGCCTTTCAGGATGATCTCACCCTCATCAGGTGCATGGACACCGGTAATTACTTTGATAAAAGTAGACTTTCCGGCTCCGTTTTCGCCCATCAATGCATGAATTTCGCCTTTCTTCAGCTGAAATTGTACATGATTCAGCGCAACGACTCCGGAAAAACGCTTGACGATGTCCTTTAATTCCAAAATGTAATCGGACATTCTCTTTTCTCCTTCATTCATGTAGCGATTGCTCGCCGCAGTCCGCTTTTACGGTACCGAGCTGCGCATATCCGCTCAAGGCGTACAGCGCATTGCAGTTTTCCTCCAGATGTGTCTCCACGATTTGCCCAACATAAATCGTGTGGTCGCCGGCGGGAATCTCATTTACAAGGCGGCATTCCAGAGCAGCCTTGCAGTATTTCAGAAGCTTTGTGTCGATAACGGACGCCGCCTCTGTTTCCAGCCCGAAGGCCGCAAGCTTATCCGTATTCCGGCCGGAGCAGGTTCCGCAGCGGAAGGCTCCATCCCGGATTTTCTCAGTGGGGAAGCACAGAGCAAATTGCTTTGTGCGTCGGATACATTCTCCCGTGTAGCCCTTATTGCTGGTGCAGATCAGCAGCGTCGGCGGGTTGTTGGAAGCGTAACACCACCATGAGAGCGCCATTGCGTTTGTCACGCCGTCCTCTCTGGTGGAAGTTACGAGGACAAAGGGGTTGGGAGACAGGGCTTTTTGAATTTTTCCAATGCTGATGTTCACAGAATACCGCCTCATTTCATGATGGGCACCGCAGCTTTCCGGCCTGCGGTGCCCAATCTTGGCTTATTGGGAGTCCTTTGCGTCAAAAGCGTAGAGCGGCTCAAGCGCCTCGAAAAGCATCTTGAACTTCCGATACTGACGCATATAAATGGCATGTTTTTCCGGATCGGGTTCGTAAACCTTCTTGATTTGCACCATGGATTCGCTGGCCGCCTCAATGCTCTCGAATTTTCCGGTTGCCACGCCTGCCAGAATTGCAGCGCCCAGACAGGCGGTATCCTGAGAGGACTGGGTCAGATACAGTGTCTTTCCCGTAATATCCGCCTTGATTTGGTTCCAGATACCTGACTTGGAGCCGCCGCCCATGGTGCGGATCTGCTTCACCTCAAGTCCCATAGCACCGATGGCTTCAAGATTCCGGCAGATGATATAACCCAGACTTTCCATAATGCTGCGAATGAAGTGCGCCTTGGTGTGCTTAAGGGTCGCTCCATAGAACACCGCCTTGGCGTTTAGATTTACATCCGGCGCCATGGAACCCTGCAAATGGGGCAGTGCGATCAACCCGTCGGAGCCAGCGGGGATCCGATCCGCTTCCAGATCCATCAAATAGTAGGAGTCGAGACCAGAGACCTCCTGCATTTGAATCTCCTCTTTGCAGAAGCCATCCCGGAACCAGCGCAGACACATGCCACCGGTGGTGAAGGTGTGCATCATGTAGGTATCGGGAATCGCAAAATAATGCACTGGCATCTGACGGTTTTTGTCGTAAGTAAGCTTGCTGGTAGGGACGCAGATTGCCAGAGCTGCACCGATATTCTCGGAAAAAATGCCCGGTTTGACATTGCCTACGCCGATGGCACCGGCAGCCTGATCCAGACAGCCCGTGCAGATTTTCGCGTCCGGAGAAATCCCCAGAGCCTCTGCCATTTCGGGGAGAATGGTACCGACAAGCTCGCCAGATTCCCGAATCTCGGGCAGATACTCTTCGTCAATGCCCAGGTAGGCAAGCATTTCCGGCCAGTATTTTTTCGTGCGGATATCCCAGTACTCCGTGGATGTCAGCAGGGAACCCTCGCTGACGTACTTTCCGGTGAGCTGATAGATGACATAATCCTCCAGCAGCAGGATGTGCCGCACCTTCTGCCACAGCTCCGGCTCGTTTTCCCGTACCCACAGCAGCTTTGCCGCCGGCCAGCAGGCTTCAAAGCTCACCTGACCGGTCACCTCGTAGCACAGTTCGTCGCCGAAGGCCGCCCGCAGTGCTTCCGCCTGCTCACCGGCCCGGTTATCCATCCAGACGATGGCATTGCGCAGGGGCTCGCCGTTCTCGTCTGTCAGACAGAGGGTCTCTCCCTGAACGGAGAAGCCGACGGTATCCACCTGCCGGGTGTCCACATTCTTCTGCCTGACAATCTCCAGACATTTCCGAATGGAGTCCATGTATACGCCGCAGGGAGCTTCCACCCATGTGGTGTTTGGCGTAATCAGGGAATACTCTACCACTGCATCCGCCTGCTTGCTGCCCTTTTGGTCAAAAACAGCGGTTTTCAGGGAGGTGGTTCCAATATCGATACCTAAAATCAGACCGGCCATTTCTTCACCTTTCCTTTACTGATGGGGTGCGCAGGACCATGTCAGGATCGCCTTCTTGTCGCCGATGTTGAACAGGCGGTGATCCTTGCCCTGAGGCATCAGCATTGCGTCGCCCTCTTCCATACGGTAATACGTATCATCCTGAGAAACGTAGCACAACACTTCACCCTGCACACAGTAGAAGACCTCGTCCGCCTCGGCGTGGCCGGGGTCGATTCCGCCGACGCCTCCTACGGGCAGCTCGGACATACCGAAGGTGATCTTGTCCGTCTTGTAGTATTCACGGCAGACCTCCGCGTCCTCCATCCAGATTTTTGCGCACTTTTTGGGGGTAACTTTCACTTCGCTCATAGCCGCGCCCTCTTTAACGTCCGAAAATCTTACATAAGGGAGGGATCCAGAATCTCATCCATGCCGATCTCTACAGCGCCGCCTACCAGCTGTGCGAAGCAGGCGACCATCGCGGCATGCTCCAGAAAAGCGGAACGCTCGAAGCACTCGCTGATGCTGCTGCCCAGAACCACTGCGCCGTGGTTTGCCAGCAGAGCGGTGTTATGGGTCTTGCCCAGAACCTTTACGATGTTGGTGCCGACAGCCAATGCACCAGCGGGGGCATACTCCGCGCAGGGCGTTTCGCCGCCGAGGAACAGTCCCTGCTCAGCCAGAGTCAGAGGAATGGTCTTTCTGGCACAGGCATAGATGGAGGACCACTTGGGATGGCTGTGGAGAATAACCTGCGTCTCAGGGCGAGCCTTGTAAATCTCCAGATGCATGGGGATTTCGATGGTGGGCTCATAGTCCTTCTCAATCAGGTTGCCGTCGATGTCCACAACAGCAATGTTTTCGGGCTTCAGTTCGCCCCAGTTGTAAACCTTGAAGCCGGGCTTCATGTTGGGATAAGCGTAGATGTAGCCGGTTTCCAGATCCCGGATGGAAATATCGCCGGAGTCGAATCCGGGGGAGCAGTGATCGCCGTAGAATCTCTTGGCAGAGGCTGCCAGCATTTCCTTGTACTCGTACTTAACGCGCTTTTCCATATGAATGATTCCTTTCTGTATTTGAAGTGTGGGAATTTCCGAGTGATTGATACGGTTGCCTGTCAGTGAATGCTGTTCATGTAATCCACAACAACCTGCAGATTCTTGCGGAAGCCCTCGCCTTTGGCGAAGTTCTCCGTGAACAGCGCGGAGCCCATGGTAAAGGCCCAAGGGTTGATCTCGTTGATGAAGTCGATACGTGCGGGGCTGTTGATGCTGCCGGCGATCACCACGGGTTTGTCGATCTGCTGGCAGTAAGCACGCGCCAGACCCGCGCCGTCCTGATGCCGGAAGGCCAGAAGGTCAATGCCGGAAACGCCCTTGGCCAGCAGCCCCTTGGCGTCGTCGATGATCTCCTGAAAACTTCCTTCCAGAACGCTGGGGCTTCCGTAAACGGTGCCGCAGAAGGGCAGGAAGCTGATCTTCTGGGTGGCCAGATACTCGAATACGGACTGGTGGTACACTGTACCCATCAGATAATCAAAGCCCATTTCCACGGCGAGCTTGGCTCCGGCCATGCATTCCTCTTCGGAATAGGAGACAACCTCAAGGAAAGTTGTCTTCCCGGCAGCCTTCATTGCGCCGATCAACTGACGCATCTGATCCTTCGGCAGGCCCACATCCTTGAAACCCCAGAATTTCACGGGCAGGTCCTTACAGCTTTCAAAAACTTCCAACGCGTTAGGGACTGTCCGATCATTATGGGTCAGCATAATGATGATTTGAGAATTCATGTCTTTATTGCCTCCATTAAATAATTGTTTTGCTGCTTACGCTGCTGCAAGTTGATTGCTTCATCTCTCAACGCGGCCAGCATATGCCAAAATCTTTCATATGTCAACATGGAAAATGGAAGATTTTGATTTTTGGTGAAAGTACATGAAAAGTTTTTGCACTTTTCTACCAAATGAGCCTTGACAATCCATTACACATGGGGTATGATTTTACTGACCGGCTGCAAGAGCCACTGATTTTCATCTCTCATTTATGTTCAAGAACAGTCACACATTGATTCAAAAGGTCCGTCCCGCGTAAACCCCATATTTCCGCCAGCGGCGGAAAACGCACAGTCCAGTCACAGTCGCTTCGTTTCAATGGAATCCACTGACCGGCAAAACGTGTCAGTACAAAAAACAAAAAGGAGAAGAAACTATGAAAAAAATGATCGCGATTCTGCTAGCACTGGTTATGGTATGCTCTCTGTTTGGCTGCACCAAGCAGAACACCGATGCTCCGGTTGCCGGCACCGACAGTACTGCCGAGAAGAAGCTGTCCTTCGGCTTCGTCTCCAAGACCACTGCCGACCCCATGTTCATCGGTACCTACAAGGGCTTTGAGGAAGCCTGCAACGAATTGGGCATCGAGTGCATTTACCGCGGCACCGACGATGCCTCCGCGGAAAAGGAAATCGAAATTATCAACCAGTTTATTTCTCAGGGCGTTGACGGGATCGCCGTTATCGCCGCCGACTACGATGCGCTGGAAGCGGTTCTGCAGCAGGCAATGGACGCCGGCATCAAGGTCGTTACGGTTGACTCCGCAGCCAATCCCGCTTCCCGTCAGGTGCATGTGGACTTCTGCAACACCGTGTCTCTTGGACGGAAGATGTTCCAGTCCGCAGCGAAGATGATTAACAACGAAGGCCAGATCACGGTCGTCAGCGGCGATCCCCGTGTTGCCGTCTTTGCAGACTTTGAGAAAGGTATTCGTGAAGAGTACGCCGAGCACGCTTCTGACGAATATGCCAATATCGAGCTGGTCGATGAGTTCTATTACGGCTATGACCTGCCCGATGAATCCACACAGGAAGCCAACGCCATGTTCAAGAACTATCCCGACGTCGATGTCGTTATCTGCCCCACCACGGTTTCCATTCTGGCAACTGCAAAGATCATTCAGGACAACAACATGGATGTGAAGGTCACCGGTATCGGTCTGCCCTCCGAAATGGTCAGCTATTTTGACAACGGCATTTGCCCCGAAATGTGGCTGTGGGACATCTACGAGTACGGCTACCTCACCGCCTACACCCTGACGGCGCTGGCAAACGGCACCATCACCGGAGCGGTCGGCGACTCCTTTGATGCGGGCAAGCTCGGCACCTTCTCTGTTGAAGCGCATGCCGACGGCGGCACCATGGTCATGCTCAGCGACGGCCTGTTGTTCGACTCCACGAATATTCAGGAGTGGAAGGACAAACTGTAAACAGCCGCGCGCTCGTGTGTTCAACTGTGTAGCCATCACGGATCCGGTGCATTTTCCGGGATGGGGAGCAGTTTTTCCCCCGGAAAGCTCCCTGCCCCGGAAAAAATATGGATAAAATTAGCAAAAGTGTTTTCATCTTTGGAAAATATCTGTTATAATAACAGCACTATTACAATTCGCAGACGAGTTTGCAGGAGGGAACCAAATGCTGAAAGAACAGCGCCAGGCATTTATCCGTGATGAGATCAAGAAAAATGGGTTTGCGTCTGTTGACAATCTGGTCGCACAGATGGATTCTTCGTATTCCACGGTACGCAGAGATATCGACGAGCTTGCGGAGATGGGGGTACTTGTCCGTGTTCATGGCGGTGCCGTAGCTACCGCTACGACCAACACTTCCTATGAGCCCCCCTTTAACGTCCGGCAGGATCTTTTTGAGGAGGAGAAGCAGCGGATCGCCAAGGCCGCGCACGATCTGATTCAGCCCAACGAAACGCTCCTTCTGAGCGGTGGAACAACTGTTCTGGCGCTGGCTAAGACGCTGAACGACATTTCTCCGCTCTATATTGCCACCAACGACATGATGAGCGCCATGGAGCTGGCAAGAAAATCCAATGTGGATCTAATGGTTCTGGGCGGCAATCTTCGCAAGCACCATTACTCCCTGAATGGATATTTTACGGAAAGCATGATCCGACAGATTCACGCGGATAAGGTTTTTATTGGCGTGGACGCGATTGACTTTGAGATCGGTATGATGAACTTCTCCGCTGAAGAAATTCAGACGAAAAAGTACATGATAAACGCCGCGCATCAGGTGATCGTCCTGTGCGACCACTCCAAATTTGAGCGGATCGCGTTTGTGAATATTTGTCAGCTTTCCGATGTGAACATTATTATTACCGGCAAAGAACTGGCACCGGAGTACGTAGATCGAATCAACGAACTGGGGGTACGCCTGATCCTTGCCTGAATGCCAAGGCTTTTCTGATCTGGGGGGCAACGGTCCCGTGGCGGCGAAATCGTATAAAGGTGAACGGTTAATACTAAAATCTAGTAAACCACTTTAACCGTCTTACCAGATATGCTATACTGTATCTGGGTAATGAATAATGGCATCGAACTATAAAGTCAGCAATGAGGAAATGGCCCCAATAAAGGCAGCACGCTGAGAGACAAAGGACAAACGTGCGGATGCAAGATTGAAAGCACTTGAACTGCGAGC
>OLZT01000137.1_pt1 | contig 34897 bp, 27 predicted proteins | sample 1644501 | NCBI WGS metagenome assembly OLZT01 (sample SAMEA103958140, study PRJEB25191) | human gut metagenome | biome: human-associated habitat [ENVO:00009003]; feature: intestine environment [ENVO:2100002]; material: feces | place: Germany | collected 2013/2015 | reverse complement strand
ATGTTTAATGAACAAAAAAGATTACAGTTGGCACTAAAGGTAGTTTATCTTCAACTCCCAATTATTGAGTACCCAAACATTCTAAAAGGTATTTACCTGACCCATGATTACAACCGTAATCCAATAGCCCGACGTATACTTTTCATTCGTCAGGGAGATGAAATACCATTAGAGGAATTTGCCAACATGCGTACAGAAGTTATACCTAAAGCGCTTTTAAATAATGAGTTGATCGATTACTACAATTACACTTGTGAAGAAGGAGATGTCATAAAAAGCATGATGCTTGTTTCTCCGGAAAAAGGCTTAAATGATTTGAAGCGTGAGAAAGAACTGCTCAAACTCTTCTGATACAATTCTATATGAAATAAAAATCCCGGTTTCAAAAATATAATGAAACCGGGAGATAAGTAAAAAAACAATTACTGCAATTGAAGTTCTTTTACTGCTTCTATCAGACGCTCAAAATCCGTGGGAAATACATCACCGATATTACCAATGCGGAATGTATCAGCCTGTGAAATTTTACCTGGATAAATAACAAAACCTTTTGCTTTCAGCTTTTGATAGAAATCTTTAAAGTTAAAATCAGCAGTAGGATAATAAAATGAAGTAATAACAGGAGACTGTTCTTGATCTGGCAACAATGTTTTAAAGCCAAGTGCACGCATACCATCTACCAAGACACGATGATTTTCACTATATCGGGCATAACGCGCTGCAATTCCTCCCTCCGCTGCTAATTCTTTTAATGCTTGCATAAAAGCACGCACAACATGAGTAGGTGAAGTAAAACGCCATTTTCCATGACCATTCTCCATTGTTTCCCACTGGTCGTATAGATCGAGTGAAAGTGAACGGGCAACTCCTTTACATTGTTTCAATAAAGAACGGCGTGCCAATATAAATCCAAATCCTGGAACTCCCTGAATACATTTGTTGGCACTACTGATCATAAAATCGACTCCTAATTTTGCCATATCAATAGGCACTCCTCCGAAACTGCTCATTGCATCAACAATCAAAATCTTATTATGTTTCTTTACAACAGAAGCAATAGCTTCAAGAGGATTTAACACGCCTGTAGTTGTTTCACAATGAACAACAGACACATGAGTGACTTCCGGATGCATATCCAAATAGTTGTCAATAGCTTCCGGATCAACAGCCTGTGTTTCATCAAATTTCATGACGTGATAATTCAGATGATAATAATCGGCAATTACTCCCATACGTTTTCCATAAGCTCCATTGGCAGCAACTAATAAATTATCTTCCGGACGGATAACTGAACCTAATGTAGCTTCTACACAAAAGCTTCCACTACCCTGCATCAGTACAGCTGTATAATCTTCTGGCTGGCTACTTGCCAGTTCTACCAGTTCTTTACGAATTACTTCAACAATACCAACGTTATAGTCTTCATCCCAAGTGCACCAGTCACTCATCATAGCTTCTTTTACTGTTTCACTTGTTGTTAAGGGGCCAGGGGTCAATAATAAATAAGGTCTCATATTGTGTATTCTTTATTATTCAAGTAAATCTTTCAGTCTATTATATCTCAATATTATTCATTAGCCATGCGAGTATTTATGCAATCGATTAATGCAGGTAATTCTTCAATAGATTCTACCACATAATGTGCTCCTGCTGCATACATACGTTCTCGAACTTCCATCATACGTTTCTTCAATTCTTCTGCTGGCATTTTCTGTACTTCATCTTCCGTCAGTCCAAGTTCGTTACTTCCTAAAATGACTCCAACTGTCCATACTCCAGCATTTAGCCCTTCTTTAATATCAGATATTGTATCTCCGTATTTCAAGACAGAAAAGCGAGAGGGAACTCCCAGATCACACATATTTTTATAAATCATATAAGGATAAGGACGACCAGCCGGTAAATTATCGGAAGTTACATAATTGTCCACACGGTAACCATTCTCTGCAGCAGCAGGAACTACTACATCCATCATTTCTTTAGTATATCCTGTAGTCGATCCAATTTTGATTCCACGGCAACGTAATGTATCAATAGTCTGTATTACTCCAGAAATAGGACCTGTATATTCACGTAAAGTAGCAAATAATAAACGTTGGAATTCAGTATATCTTCCCTGAACATCAGTTTCATTATATTTGCGTCCATATTTTTGGTAAAAAGCTTCCCCGATACGTTCCATTTGAAACAATGCACGTATGTGGTCAATCTTGGTCAGCCCCATCGGGCGGCGTGCTTCTTCTGCTGTAATGGATATTCCAATAGCATTAAAACTCTCAATAAAAGCAGATACAGGTGCAAAACATCCATAATCGACAGCAGTACCTGCCCAGTCCATAATTACACATTCAATTTTTTTCATATTGCAGTAGTTGTTAAATATATATTATTCTCTTTTTTTGAATTTTCGATCTCTATACTTTCTGTTTCATCAGAAACATTATTCGATAAATCTATGCTTTGCTTACGCTTTTTTGCCTGAATCATATAAACGAATGAACCCATAAAAGCAATACAGCATACAATCCCGATCCAGAAACTCATATGGTTATAGAACGATTGCCAATCAATATGAGAAGCATAGAATTCTTTGAATAACAATAAAGCTAACGTTCCCAGATATCCTACAAAATCAATTGTAATGATGAAAAAGCCTACATTTCCTCTAATTTTAAAGCAAGCAATGAAACGTTCAAAGAAAATCGTTTGAAAACTGAGATAAGCCATATCCAAGCACAAGCTTTGTCCGAAAAGCCAGATTGTAGTCGGTAAATTGATATGGTGGAAATTTATTCCTAAAAAGGCTAATGTTCCCATTCCTAAAGTAGAAAGTATCAGTAATATACAAAGAACTTTCAAATGGTCGTAGGTAGTTGCCAGCAAAGCAAATGTTGCCAATAAAACTAAAGTTGCAATTGAATCAATCTGTGCAAATGCCCATGAAGATATAGTAGAAACATCTATAATGCAGACTATAAAATCTTCCTTTACATCACGCTGGATAGTTAACAGCAAATTTGCAGCAAAAAGCATAATCAATATAGGCATAAACTGCCGGAATAATTTCCATCGTTCTCTTCCGTTGAGGGTAACACGAACGGAACGTGAAGCAATATCTGCAGCTGTAGGTTTGGGAAAACGTGTCATCATCCAACCGGTAAAGCAAAGTAAGGGAAATGCAATGGCACCAATTAAGGCCGGCATCCAGAACTCACTTACATGAAGATCATGTAAAGCATAGAGGCCTAATGATTTTGCAATCCCTGAACTTAACGCCATACTTACTCCCATAATACTGGCAAGAATATCGGTAGTACGTCTTCCTTCAAGAAAGCTAAAAATAACTCCCCACATACAGCCCAAAGAAAGACCATTAAAAAATAATGCCACTATATTATAAGGAACAGGTAATAATCCAAAAACGATCAATGAAAGTTCCGAAAGAGCAGCAGAACCAATGATAAATTTCAAACGGCCTTCAGGTTTCAATTCTGAGATATACTTGATACCAAGTAATTTAGCACAAACATATCCTAATAACTGAATTATACTAACAGCTATTTTATAATCCATACCACAAACAAGAAGTCCATTAAATTCTGCTGCAGTAAAAGGCTTTCGAAGGGCATAGACTAATGAATAAGAAAGAAGTGCTGTTCCACCTGCCCAAAGAACAAAAAGCCAGTCAGGCATAGAATTCTTTTTTATCTCTTGTAACACCGGATTTGAAGTTTTCATTATTTCTATCTCATTTTGATTACGCTGCAAAAGTAGACTCCGGTTCAAAAGAAAAAAATGAATAAAACATGAATCATAAAGCTGTAATAATTCAGAAATATTCATGAAACGATTTCCTCATGATTCAGTAATACAGAAACAATAGAAATGAAACATATATGTAACATAAAAGCCGTATCTTTATTTTGTTTTATACAGATCAGTTCATATGGAAGATTTAAAAGAAATATACGAACGGATTTCCTTTTTAAGACAAAAAGGCATAAAAATGAAGGAAATGGCAGAACAAGCAGGAATTTCTCCCAGTGTTTTATCTGCCATTTACTCAACTGTACTTCCCGCATACTTAAAAAACACAGAAAAAGGAGAAAATGAGGATGAGGCTTTAAACAATGCATTAGTCTGGGTTAACAATGTTTCAAAAAAGAAGCTGTTAGGTTCACTTGCCAACCTGAAAAATTCTTTATTTGCAATGGAAATCATTCCTAAATCTCCTTCAGAGAACAAGATTAATCCCTTTCTGACACAACTGGAAAACAACATGCAAGAAACACTGAACCGTATTTCTTATTTCAGTGGGATTTACTTAAGTTATAGTATTTCTTCAGGAAGTCATAGCTTAAAAATAGAACCTTACTTAATAACACCAGCAGAAACAGGATGTTATGCAGAAGTTGGCCACAATAACGCTTATGGAGTAACACATTGGGGAGTAGTCATGATGAACGGTATGAATCACCTATACCTTACGTTCAATGAGAACCAGCCTCCTCAATTAGCTTTATATCATATCTGCTTAAAGTTACCCATGTATGATCACCCTCCACTTTTACGGGGTATTTATACTTGCTTTGATTACAATTATAATCCTGTAGCACGACGCATTCTTTTTGTAAAATACTCAGACAGCATTGCTCGCGATGAATTTATGAAATTAAAAGGAGAATTAAAAGCCTATGAAGTTTTAAACGAAAAAGAACAAGCTTACTACAATTATACTTGCCAACCAGGAGATATTATTCGCATGTGCAATATCCCTTCTCCCCACATGACAGAAGAAGATTTAACCATCGAGAAAAAAATACTATCTCTCTGAAATATTTATTTGTGATTTATATATTCGAATACAAGACTTTGCACACACCCAAAAGAAGTAACATTTTGACTTCTCCACCTTTTACTCCACCTCGAACGGTAATATTTTGCCGTTTTTTGCGTGTTTGGGAAAAACAAAAAAATCCTGATTTCGATTGAAAATCAGGATTTTACTGTCTTTTGTTCTTCTTTAAAGTGGTGCCACCAGGAATCGAACCGGGGACACAAGGATTTTCAGTCCTTTGCTCTACCAACTGAGCTATGGCACCAATCTTTCTCGTTTGCGGTTGCAAAGGTAAGCAAAGTTTTTGAAACTGCAAACTATTATCGAAAAAAATATGAGAAAAAATTAAAATAGGGCGGATTTTCATGAAAAATCCCACTATTACTCATAAAATAGTGGGATTTTAACTGTATGTGGGCTGTTATTATTCACCTTTAAGTGGATTCCATCCTTGAGCCTTTAATTCAAGTTCGTTGCCGTCGCGAGTAACCAGGGCACAACCTAACTCCGATTTTGTGATATGTCCGATAACTTTTACTCCTTCTATTTGTGAGACTTTTTCGTGATCGGTCAGAGGTACAGTGAACAGCAGTTCATAGTCCTCACCTCCATTCAGGGCGCAAGTTGTCAGATTCATATTAAATTCTTCTGCCATGACTGCGGTCTGATAGTCGATAGGAATACGGTCTTCGTACACACGGCAGCCTGTCTGACTTTGCGAACAGATATGCATCAGTTCAGAAGAGAGACCGTCGGATATATCCATCATTGCTGTTGGACGGATGCCTGCTTCAGCCAGTCGTTCGATGATGTCGCGGCGTGCTTCTGGCTTTAAGAAGCGTTCCAACAGATATTCTTTGCCAGCAAAGTCAGGTTGGACGTCTTTTTCTCCCTGAAAAACTGCTTTCTCACGTTCCATCAGCTGAAGTCCCATATAAGCTGCTCCCAAATCTCCGCTTACGCAAATCAAATCTGTATCTTTGGCTCCATTACGATAAACCACCTTATCTTTGTCAGCTTCACCGATACAGGTAATGGAGATTGCAAGACCTGTTACAGAAGAAGTAGTATCACCGCCTACGATATCTACGTGATGTAGCTGGCAAGCCAGTTTCAGTCCATCGTAAAAATCCTCCAGATCTTCTATGCAAAAACGCTTCGATACAGCCAGCGATACGGTAATCTGCTTAGGTGTACCGTTCATTGCATAGATATCCGAGAAGTTTACCATTGCTGATTTATATCCCAAATGCTTCAGGGGAGTATAGACCAGATCAAAATGAACACCTTCCATCAGCAAGTCGGTTGTAACCAACACCTGCTTTCCTGCAAAGTCAAGTACGGCAGCATCGTCACCTATCCCATACTTGCTTTCTTCATTCTGTAGTTTGATATCTGTGGTGAGATGCTTTATCAGCCCGAACTCACCGAGAGTTGATATTTCAGTTCTATTTCCTTCGTGCATAGTTTTTTTACGCTCTGTTAATAAGTTCTCTCATGATGGTAGTCATGCGCGGCTGTGCTTCATCGGCAGCCTTCTGTACCTCTTCGTGTGATACTTCGACAATTTTGCCTTCCACTCCCAAGTCAGTGATAACTGAAACGCCGAACACCTTAATACCGCAATGGTTGGCTACGATAACTTCAGGTACAGTAGACATACCTACTGCATCGGCTCCCAGAATGTGGAACATCTTATATTCCGACGGAGTTTCGAAAGTTGGTCCCTGTGTCCCGATATATACTCCCTGCTGTACTTTAATTCCTTTTTCTTCGGCAATTTCGAGAGCTTTTGCGATCAGTTCTTTTGAGTAAGCCTCACTCATATCCGGGAAGCGGGGGCCGTATTCGATGTTCTTGCCACGCAACGGATGTTCAGGGAAGAAGTTGATATGGTCAGTGATAATCATCAGGTCACCGATTTCAAAATTCGGGTTTGTTCCTCCTGCTGCATTCGAAACGAACAAAGTCTTGATACCCAATTCGCGCATGACACGTACAGGGAAAGTAACTTCCTTCATTGAATAGCCTTCGTAAAAGTGGAAGCGACCTTGCATGGCCATAATATCCTTGTTGCCCAGTTTACCGAAAATCAGCTTACCGCTATGGCCTTCTACGGTCGATACCGGAAAGTTGGGGATTTCGGAATAGTTTATTTCATATTTATCGGTAATTTCGTGTACCAAACTGCCCAGACCTGTACCTAAAATGATGGCTGTCTCGGGATGAGTGTGCATTCTAGCTTTTAGAAAAGCTGCTGTTTCTTGAATTTTTTCTAACATACTCGATAATATTTTGGTTAAATAAATGTTCTTCTTTATTCAGAAATTCTACCTCTACCGGCAATATATATATATAAGGTTTCATCGTTTCACTCAGTAGCGGATGAGCGATGAGTCGTGCCGCATCCTTTTCGGTTGTGATGATGAAACGTTTACCCTCAGGTAGTTTTCTGAACGCTTCTTCTATCCGTTTCATGTCCGTTGCATCAAAATCGTGATGGTCAGGAAAAGTCGACGGAGTAACAAACTGCGTATAAGCCGACAGTTTACTGATGATGGCTGCCGGTGAGGCTATACCTGTAACCAGCAGGATATGGTCATCGTTTCGGATTTCTTCAAGTTTCTTTTCCGGTTCTTCCGAGAAGAGAGGCTGTAGTTTTCCGTATGCCAGCGTTGTAAAATAAAGTTGCTGACAGGGGAGGGGTGCTATATCATATCGCAACGTCTGTTGCTCTGCTTCGCTCATTTGTGCCGGACACTTACTTACGATGATGATGTCGGCACGCTTTTTTCCACTTTCCGGCTCCCGCAGTCGTCCGGCTGGTAACATCCGGTCAAGATGTATCGGACGGTTATAATCTATAAGCAGAATGGTCAGTCCTGCCTTCACGTAGCGATGCTGGAAAGCATCGTCCAGAACAATAACCTTTATGCCGGGAGCTGTATGTCCATCTGTTAGCTGATTAATGCCGTGACAGCGGTCTCGGTCTACAGCCACATAGATATCCGGAAACTTGTGCGCCATCTGATAAGGCTCATCGCCAATCTGGTCGGCATCTGTTTCGGGAGTAGCCAGAACGAAACCTTTCGATTTACGTTTATATCCACGGCTGAGTACAGCTACCTGAAATTCATTCTGTAACAACCGGATGAGGTATTCTGTGTGTGGAGTCTTTCCGGTTCCTCCCACGCTGATATTACCCACGCAGATAACGGGTAGCGGAAATGACTGTGAATGAAGTATGCCTCTGTCAAACATCCAGTTGCGTATACTTACTCCCAAACGGTAGAGGCATGCTAATGGCAATAGTCCGTGGTAAATCTTTATTTTTCTTTCAAGTTTCATCAGGCAGCCGATGCTTTATTTGATAACCACATCAAACGGCATGCGCGCCTGCAGGCGATCGGCATCCTTGAGATTTTTTACAAAACGGAGTCCGTTGTAATATTCACCGAAATTTTCCTGCATACGGCTGCTGATATAACGGCTTGGCCGGGTATTAAGCAGTGAAGTCAGGAAATCTTCTTTTTCCGGATAGCTTACCAGCGTATAACGTTCTATTTTAGCATGTGAGGCTGCAACCTCAACAGCTTCATCCAGTCCACCCAGCTCATCTACCAGTTTCAGGTCTTTGGCCATTTCTCCGGTCCACACACGTCCTTCAGCTATCTTTTTGATATCTTCAATATTCATTTTTCTGCCGTCGGCACAACGTTTGGTAAAGAGTTCATATCCTTTATTGACCATACCTTGCATCAGAGCCTTTTCTTCTTCATTGAACGGACGGGTCAAATCTCCCAAGTCTGCCAGTTCGTTTGTTTTTACAACATCGAAATTCAGCCCCAGCTTATCTTTCAGGAGTCCTTCTGCATTCGGAACCAGACCGAAGATTCCGATAGAACCTGTCAGGGTTGTCGGTTCGGCTACAATCCAGTCGGCAGCGCAGGATATATAGTAACCGCCCGAAGCGGCATAGTCACCCATAGAAACGATAACGGGTTTTTCCTGTTTCAGCAGTGAAACTTCACGCCAGATCTGTTCTGAACCGTAGGCACTTCCTCCCGGAGAGTTAACACGCAGTACAACTGCCTTCACGCTTTCATCTTCGCGTAACTTACGCAAATCCTTTATGACTTTTTCGGAGTTGATACTTTCTCCGTCAGCAGATTCATCACCGTCTATTTCACCATAAGCATAATATACGGCAATGACGTTTCCACTTTTATCTTTCGGTACGTTTCGTTTTACGTTTACCATATCCTCAAGCGAAAGTGTATTCAGTTTTTCATCTTCCTTACAGTCGGTCAGCTGTTTCAGGTAGGCCAGTACTTCATCTTTGTACATCAGTGTATCTGCCAGACCGGTGCTGAGATAAAGTTCTGCCGGCTGGAGATCCATATTACGGCTGGCAAGAGCATTCAGAGAGTCAACAGAAATCTTTCTTGATTCGGAAACCTCATTCAGAATCTGCTGCCAGATAGAGCCGATGAATGCTTGTGTCTGTTCACGGTTTGCCGGACTCATTTCAGTAGCGATATATGGTTCTACTGCCGATTTGTATGTTCCTACACGAAATACCTGCATTTCCACTCCGACTTTGTCGAGCAGACCTTTCAGGAACATGGTCTGTGCAGATAGTCCGTGCCAGCCTATACTTCCCGAAGGATTGGCTATTACCTTATCGGCAACACTTGCAATATAGTAAGTACCTTGTGAATATGCTCCGGCATAAGCGACGATAAACTTCCCGCTTTCTTTGAAATCAACCAATGCACGTCGTATAGCCTGCATGGAAGCTGTCTGACAGGCGAAAGCACCTGCATCGATATAGATACCTTTTATTTTGTCATTTTCTTTAGCTTTGCGGATAGAGGTCAGAATGTCATCCAGCCCGTAAGTCGCATAGTCTTCCCCTAAAAATTGCATGATTGGATTTTCCTGGTAGCGTTCCATTACACTACCTTTCAGTTCGAGTACGAATACCGAACGGTCTTTCACTATAGTTTCTGCTCCGGAAGTTGAAGCAACCATTCCGGCAAGACTGATAATACCTAATATTGTGAAGACTACTCCCGTCAGAATCAGACCGCAGACGGTGGCGAAGGTGTATTTCAAAAACTCTTTCATTGTGTGATGTTTTTAGAGATTTATTAAATAACAAAGTTAGTCTTTTTCACGGAATAACCAAAAGCAAACGAATTTTTTCCTGATGCCGAAGAGGAAGTTGCAACGTATTTACTGGAAGCGGACATAGGTGAAATAAAATATCAGCATCTTTTAGGAAAAACATGCTGATATGTTCAGGAAAACATCTCGATGTTTTTTTATTTTTTGTACAAAAAAATAGAGAATATTCAGGAGCTTGTTTTTTGTGTGTCTGCAAGGCTTTTATGGGATGCCGGTAATTATGATTTCGCCATTTTTAATCTGTTGATGATAAGGTGTTTACTTGCGGCTGCGAAACCGTATGTTGCGATAGGTGATGAGAAGTTGACAACAAAGTTGCAGAAGAAGCGGTGTCTGGATTTTTGTTTGCAATCATATATTTCCCGGTCGTAACGTAAATTCCTTACAGAAATCATCGGCTGTACAATAAATCTCTGTAACTTTAAACTCTGAGGGAAAAGTGGTAATTTAGCGCTATAAATTTTATATCCTAATTGCCGTGTCTTTCTTTTCCGGTAGGTTCTACATGCTCTTATATTCACGTTAAATGATAACCGATAAACTATGAAACAAGTATATAGATCAAAAATAGATATCTGGTTGCTGATATTGATTCTGGTAGCTTGGGGCATACCGTTGACATTTATAGTTTGGAACGAGTTTTCAGTAGTGAAATTCAGTGTTGTTTTGTTTATGCTTGTGTTTACATTGGCACTTCTTTTCAGTATAAAATACGCGATAGAAGGAAAGACTTTGCGTGTTGATTATTCCTTTTTTTATAGCGAATGCATTAATATTGACGAGATAACAGAGATTGTCAATACCCATACGTTTCTATCGGCTCCAGCGGCATCCTTAGACAGAATCGAGATAACGTATGGTAAGAATTGCGTTGTACTGTCTCCGAAAGATAAGCAGAAGTTTGTGAAGCAACTTTGCGATATATCTGCAAATCATATTCGTGTGAATATATAAGCAGTTTTATTGGGGCTATAGAAATAAAATAAGAGTGAATCAGTTCAGGGCATTTTCGAGAAAGAAATGCCCTGAACTGATTTATTGTTATTCGGTTTTGATACTGTTTACTGGATTCTCTCGTACAGCTTTCCGGCTGATAAGGTATACTGAACCTAGTGAGATAAGGGTGATGACGGCAAATGCTGTTGGTGGCACCCACCAGGGGAAGTCACTATCGTATGATACAATCTTGTCGATGGTGTGTATGCCGAAAGCCATAAGTGGTATGGCTATTATCAGGCTGATGAGCAAAGATGAGAATGAAAATTTCATCAGTTGCAGCATTTCATTGCGGCTGCTGGAACCGAAGGTTTTACGAATGGCAATATCACGTTTACGCTGGGCAATGAAATAGATACTCATGGCAGTCAGTCCCAGTAGTGAAATAATCAGTGCGGCACACGTGAAAATACTAATCAGTTTATTCATGCTGATGATATCACTGTACTGATTGACAATCTGGTCTTTATACCAGCTCGAACTGAATGGTGCATTTTCTGTCAGTGTACTGTACAAATCAGTGATTTGTTTGCTGTAAGTTGCCAGATCGCCGTCTTGTACTTCTACCAAAATACTCCACGGATAAATTTTGTCGGCTGGGAGTATCTGGAGCCGTAAAGGATGTTGTTCACTCATGACTGAGCGTATATGAAAATCTCTGAATAATCCGGCAATGGAGAAACTACGGCCTCGCTCATCATTTACATAGTCGGTAGCACCTCCGAGGGCTTTGGATGCCGATTCGCTGATAAACCAGTTATTCTTGTCGAATGGCATTTTGCGGTCTTCGTAAATCTGTATCTGATACATGTCGATAAAGGCTGAGTCTACTTTAAATGTCTGAAAACTCATGTTCTTAGGAGCTCCTTTAACCGTAACAACCATTGTATTATTATTCCCTCCGTCTATAGGAGTTCCTTGGGCGAAACTTATCCGTTTTACAAAAGGTAGTTTTTGTACTTCATTGCGGAAAGTAAGTAAAGTTTCCTGATCTGCCGCCGGAGTAAGGCAGAGAATATTTCCGTAGCTATATCCCAGCGGTTCGTTCAATATGCGGTGAATCTGTACGCTCAGGTAGAAGGCACAACTCAGCATGGCAATAGTCAGTCCATCTTGTACGATGTTCAGCACGCGTAAATATACAGCTTTGGTTTTCCGGCGGAAATGTCCTTTTACAACGTCCAGTGGATTATAATTAGACAATATGGTAGCAGGTACAAAGCCAGAGATGAATGATAGTAAGACGATAAGCAGCAGGTAGGACAGACAGGTCATGAAAGACAAATCGCCTGTCAGGTCGAGTTTTACACCCAGCAGATCCATGGCAATAGGTTCGGCAGCTTTTGCAAGCAGAAATCCGAGTATGAAAGCGATAACGGTCATAATGGACGATTCGCCTATCATACGCCAAAATATGTCAGAGCGGGAAGAACCGAGCAACTTGCGGGTTGCCATTTCCTTGGCGCGATAGGTAGTTTGTGCAATACTCATGTTGACGTAGTTGAATATTGCCATGAATAAAATGATGATACCGGTGACAAGGAAAAGTACGACCATACGGAAGCTGTACTGGTTGATTTCTGTTGATCCGGAAGGTGTTTCTGTGTGGAAGTAAAACTGATTGTATGGTACGAACTGTACTTTCTTGAATATACCCCGGTTATAGATCCACCAGCAATCTTTCAGATAAGAGAGAGCGTCTTTGGCCTTTGTGTTCAGATCGCTTCCTTTTACGGTACGGAAGAATACAAGTGCGCTGGTGGCATTGCCCATCTCGCCATCTGTCAGGCTGATTGTCGGGTTCAGCTCGTTGATGTTTTCGTAAGGGATAATGGCTTCTGTAGACTCTTTAATCAAAGAGTTTTCGATGTCTTCCATAATACCGGTTACAGTGAACTTTTGGTTGCCGCTTCCTTTTGAATCCGGTGTATTCAGTTCCAGTACTTTTCCTAAAGCAGCCTCGTTACCGAACAGACGGTTGGCACATGAACGGCTGAGAACGATGCTATGGTCATCTACCAGTACTTGTGCCGGATTTCCTTCTGCCAGTTTATAGCCGAAGAACTGAAAAAAGTTCTTTCGGGCGACGAGTGTACGAATTTGGGTAGGGTTTTCGTTGATGCTGGTCTGTATTCCGAAATTTCCGGTATAAGCGCACCACTCCTCTATTTCAGGGTAACGGCTTTGCAGTTTTTCTCCTAGCAGATAATGTCCGGCAGCTGTATTTTCGCTTGCAAAGACACTGATACGGTCGGTATCTTTCAAGTTCTTGTCTACCGATAGTTGGCGGGTTACCATGTCGGCTATCAGCAGAACAAACATCAGTGAGATACTTAGTCCTGCAACATTGACAACCGTAAATAACTTGTTACGGTGTAGAAAAGTGAGGTAAGTTTTTAGTCCTTTCATATTATTAATCTGTTTTTATTCGGTTTTGATGCTGTTTGCCGGATTCTCATTGGCATTTTTCCAGCTTTGTACAGTAATGGTGATCATGGTAATGAGTGTAACCAGCAGGAATGACAAAATGAATATCCACGGGGTGACGGGTGTTTTTTCTGCAAATCCTTGCAGCCAGTGCTGCCCGATCCACCATCCGAACGGTGCTGCTACGATGAAGCATCCGGCGAGTATAAGTATATATCTTCGGTTGAACATGTACAGAATCTGTGTGGTCGAGCTTCCCATAATCTTTCTGATTCCGATTTCCTTTTTTCGATACTCGCTTTCGAACATGGTGAGTCCGAACACTCCCGTCAGGCTGATGGCAATGGCAATGAGTGAGAAGAGCAGGATTTGCTTGGTAAAACGCAATTCGTTCCGGTAGTTGGCATCGAGCACTTCATCCATGAACCGGAAATTGAAGTCGTGTCCGGGGGTAAACTTTTCCATTGTTTTCTGGAGTGAGCGGATAACCTCAACTTTATCTACACCTGCCGAAATACGGACATTGACGAAATTTCGCCACTCCCATCCCCATTGGGCGAACTTCTTGCCGGGGATAAGAAAAGCCATTGTCTGATTGGTGTCATCATTGCGGAAGCTGCTGTATTTGATGTTCTCGCAAAAACCTATAACTAAATTGTCGTCCGGAGCGGGCTGGTCGACTTTTAGCCACGGGTATTTCTTACGTGTAAATTCATTGAAGATATAGACATCTTCGTCACCCGGCTTGAAGCTTCTTCCTTCGACGATATGAATCCCCATAACTTCCAGATAGTGGCAGTCTACCGGAAAAGCATCGAACTGGATATATTTGTCACCATTAGAACGTCCCCAATGCATGTAATTGTCGGCGGAACTCAAGATAAACTCCGACACGGCCACTCCTTTAACTCCTGGTATCTGAGAAAGTTCTCCCACTACTGCATCCGTTTGTGATTGGGTTTCTTTAGTCATGTTTCCTACAATAATCGCGTCCTTGTCATATCCATAGTCGGAAGTGCGGATATATCTGCTTTGCAGGTACATGATTCCTACTCCGATAATCAGCATGTAGGCAACAAAGAACTGGATACATACCAGTGCGGTACGTAGAATGCGTCCTTGGGGAGAAAGACCGAAAGAGCCTTTCAAAACCAGTGCTGGCGGAAAAGAGGTTACGTAATAAGACGGATAAAGTCCAGCCATCAGTCCCATAAGCAGACTCAAACAGAAAGTTGCAAGCAGCAACATCGGATGCTCTGTTATTGTCAGCTGGGCATTTACCAGTTCCTGTAAACCAAAATCTTTAAGTATCGCAACCCATATAAGCGCGAGAATAAAAGCTATAAAGCTGATAAGCATAGCTTCTGTTATCAGGGTGAGGCGGAGAGAACGTGTGGTTGCTCCCAGTACTTTCTGCGTATTGATACTCTTGATGCGCATCGGGGTTTCAGCCAACGAGAAATTCATGAAATTGATGGTGGCTATAATTACGATCAGGAAAGAAACGCATATCAGCAGATAAAGTGTTGTGCGGCTGCTTGCGCTTTTATTCCCTACTGTAGAAAAATGTGCGTCGGTAAGTGGCGTGAGGCGGATGAACTGTGAAATATCACTTTCCTGTTCCAGTTCCGGAAAATTTTTCACAAAAATCTGCAAGATAAGTTTCTCTATTTCCGGGGCAGCAGACGGACTTTCGAGACGCATATAGCAGATATAGTTCCAGTTTTTCCAGTTTCCTTTATCAGTATCGGCTTCTTTGGGCATCATAACCCAGTTTCTTATCTGTGAGTTTTCCGGGTAATCTTTGTAAACGCCTCCTATGGTCCATGCATTATTGTCTGCTTGTTTCCCTCTGAATATTGTCTGGCCTATTACGTCGGTTGTACCAAAGAATTTCTTTGCTGTCGATTCGGACAGGAGAACCGTTTTAGGCTGGTTCAGCGCATCGGCAGAGCCGTTTATCATTTCCGGCTGAAATGTTTCCAGAAAATTACCGAAACCAGTGCAGGTTGTTGCTTTAAATAGGTTTCCGTTCACTTCATATTCATCTTCAGACTGATATGATTCAACTTGTGAAATACTCTTTATATAGGGTGAAGCGGATTGTAATTGCTCACATAACGGACGAGGGGTCCACAGTTGCCAGCCTGAATCTGGATTAGGGTTGATTTCTATCCGGAATATTTTTTCATAGTCCTTATATCCTTTATTGAAATTATAGTCATAGTCCACCTGTGTCATGATGACGAAGAAGGATGCAAAGGCTATGCTTAATCCTAGAATGTTCAGTATGCTTGCGGTAAAGAAGCGTCTGAACGTATGCGAAAAGTTACGGATAAGTGTTTTCATCTTAGGTATTTATTATTTTAAAATAAGCACTTCATTGTCTTTATAACTTTCGTATCCGGATACAATGACACGCTCTCCTTTTTCCAGTCCCTCCAGTACTTCGTAATATTGTGGGTTTTGTCGTCCGATACGTATCTGACGGCGATAAGCTTTCTTCCCTTCTTTATCGACTACAAAAATCCAGTTACCTCCAGTTACTTGGAAGAAAGTTCCTTTTGGAATAAGTACGCTTTCGGTTGGTTCCCCCAATTGTAAATCGATGTAGTAAGTTTGTCCGCTCCGGATATTGTCAGGGCGTTTTCCCTCGAATACAAAATCGGTACGGAATCGTCCTTCACGTACTTCGGGATATACTTTGCGAACTTTCAGATTGAATGTGGTTTCCTGACGTTCGAACGTAGCCGGCAGTCCGTTGGTCACACGGTCGATATAATGTTCGTCTATCATGGCTTCTATCTTGAAGTCCGAAAGGTCGTTTATCTGCCCGACCATTTGTCCGGCAGTGATATTCTGTCCCAACTCTGCATCCAGCAGTCCAAGTTCTCCATCGATTGTAGCGCGGACTTCCAGTTTATCTTTTCTTTCACGAATCAGCAGTACATTCTTTCTCATGTTCTGTAAATTGTCCTCCATCTGGTCCATCTGTATGTTACGGTAGATAGAATCTTGTACCAGACGTTCGGTAATCAATCCGTGCTTTTTCTGTGCTACTTCATAGTCTTCTTTTGCCTGAAGATATTCTTCCCGACTGATAAGACGTTCTTTATATAAACGTTCATACTGGAGATAGGTACGTTGTTTTCGGCGTGTATCAATGTCCAGCTGTACTTTTTCGGTTTCATTGTTCAGCTTATCTTGCTGCATGGTTACCTGTGTATTACGCAGTAAGTTCTGTTTTTCGGCAAGTTCCGATTCTGCATTCAGAATCTGTAAGTCCAGATTTGAGTTGCTGAGACGGAGAATGACATCTCCTTTTTTTACATGGGCGCCTTCTTCTACAACCTTTTCCTGTACGATTCCTCCTTCTTCCGGACTTAATTGGACGACGGAGATTGGCTGAACTTGTCCGTTCAGACGGATATAGTCATTGAACTTACCGAAGGTTACATCGGCTATATTCAGTGAAGCGGCATCTACTCTTAGTGTTGATGCATGATTCCCGAAAATAATCCAGATTAATAATAAAATCACAACAGCTCCTCCGGCTATGTAAGGAATGTGTTTCTTCTGAATGCCTTTTTTCTTTTCCAGTTGTATATCCATGGTGTGTAATATTTTTATTCGTTGTTTCTGATAATATCTTGTCCCTTATAATAATCTACCAGTCTGCATTTCATCAGGTAGGTAAGTTTGCTCTGCAACAGTCCGGTCTGGCTTTCCAACAATGTGGCAGCATTGTTCTGTACATCGAGTGAGGTCATAAGCCCTTCTTCGTACTTGCGTCGCGTCACGTGGTAGGCAAGTGAGTCGGAAGCTACTTTCTTCTCCATCTGGATACTTTCTTTCAGGTAGCCTTCACGGTCTTGTACGGCTTGCTGTACCAGTTTCAGAAGCTCTTCTTTCTGCGCCTCATACTGTTCGGTTGCTATCCGGTAGTTGTTTCGTGCCTGTCGCATGTTCGCGATGCCCGACAGACGGTTGAAGATAGGTATACTCATGCTGATTCCAAAATATGAGCCGAAGTTATTCTCAAACTGTGTATGGAACGGAGGGTATCCTGTTTGATGTAATTCTTTATAATAAGAACTTGAAATTCCTCCATAAAGACTGATGGATGGAACAAATGAACTCCATGAAATTTTACGGTCCATATTTGCCGACTGTTTCTGCATTTCGGCCTGTTTCAAAACCGGATTGCAGTTTAACGCAAGACGGAATACATTGTCGGCATGTTCTATGGTCAGTTGTTCTTGCTCTAGTGTAGATTGCTCCAGCAGACAGGTGTCGAGCAGCAAAGCCTCTTCAATGGGGAAATTCATTTTTTGTTTTAAGGTCAGCATAGCTGTTTCATATAAGTTTTGCTGATGTGTTAAGTTGTAAGCATCACTTGCTTGCTGTGCCTCCATTTGCGCAACGTCGGCCATTCCTTTTAACCCTAGAGTTTCCTGTCGGCGAGTTTTGTATAATAATGAATCACTTTCCGCAAGCTTTTGTTTTGCCAGTCGGGTAGTACCATAATAATACAATGCATCAATGTAGGCCTGAAATGTTTCCAGAGCTGTATTATCCCGTGCTTCTTGCAGAGCTGCTTTGCCAAGCAGTAAATTTGCTTTGCTTTTTCGTACTTGGTTGATCAGGCTTCCTCCCCGGAAGATAGGAATGGAGGCTTCCATGCTATAACCATTATTGAAGGTTGATTTTGATATATATGTATTAGTTTCCGGGTCGACTGAACGTCCGAAATTATATTGTGCGCTGACATTTCCTGATACTCCTGGCAGAAATTGTCCGATAGCCTTCATACGGTCCATACGGTAATTGTCTGCTTCCAGATGGCGCTGCTTTACGATGTGGTTATGTTCCACTGCATAAGCCATACACTGGTCGATATTCCAGACCTCCTGAGCTGTTATGTTGAGGCTGCACAGACTTACGAGCAGAAGCAATGACTGTTTGGTCTTATTATTTCTTTTCATGTGTTTTCGTTTTTATCTGTCTGATTAAAATCAAATATCGTGCCAAAGTGGTAAACTACTGAAAATCAGTGTATATGATAATGTGCGTATTAAGCAATGTGTCAAAAAATTAGACACTCACTGTCTAATTTTTTGTCACCTGTTACCTGTTTCTTTATGTTATCTTTACGTATCTTTGCAATACTGCAAATAAAAAGAATATGGCTAAACAAGGAATCCTGTTGGTGGTTGATGACAACCGTAATATATTGACTTCGTTGCAATATCTGCTGGGAGAATATTTTGAGCGTGTGATAACAATAGATTCTCCGGTTACAATACCTACATTGCTGAATCGGGAGGCAGTCGATATCGTATTGCTTGATATGAATTTTTCTTCGGGTATTAATAGTGGGAACGAAGGACTTTACTGGCTTCGTGAGATAAAACGTCTTCGTCCGCAGATAGAAGTGGTACTCTTTACGGCTTATGCTGATATAAACCTGGCAGTTACGGGAATAAAGGAGGGGGCTGCTGATTTTGTAGTAAAGCCTTGGGAAAATGCACGGCTGGTACAGACACTTCAGGAAGCATACTCTCGGATAGTTGAAGCCCGTAAGGGTAAGAAAAAAACAGCTGTCCCACCAGTCGCTTCCGATGACGGAATGTACTGGGGAAATTCACAGGCTATCCGTCCGTTGCGCATGTTAGTAGAGAAGGTTAGTACGACTGACGCCAATATTCTGATAACAGGAGAAAACGGAACAGGAAAAGATATGCTGGCCCGTGAGATACATCGTCTTTCCAATCGTAAGGAAGGACCGATGATAGCTGTCGATATGGGCGCCATTACGGAATCTTTATTTGAGAGTGAATTGTTTGGTCATGTGAAAGGTTCGTTTACCGATGCACATACCGATCGCATAGGACGCTTTGAAGCTGCTGACGGTGGAACGCTTTTTTTGGATGAAATAGCTAACCTGCCCTATCATCTGCAGGCGAAACTACTTACGGCTATTCAGAAGCGGTGTTTCGTAAAGGTTGGAAGCAATACGCAGCAGCCTACTAATATTCGTTTGATATGTGCTACCAACCGTAATTTGGAAGATATGGTAAGAAACGGTGAGTTCCGTGAAGATCTGCTCTATCGTATTAATACCATTCATTTGCATATACCTGCTTTGCGTGAACGTAAGGAAGATATTCTTCCGTTAGCGAAACGTTTTCTTGAACAGTATGCTAGGCAATATGGCAGACAAGTGCAAGCTTTCAGTCCTGAAGCTGCGCGCCGTTTGCTGGAACATCCCTGGTATGGTAACATTCGTGAATTACAACATACGGTAGAGAAAGCCGTTATCTTGTCCGATAGTGATGAGTTGCGAGGGGATATGTTGCAACTCACTTCTACAACCTCTGGTCCTGAACCTGTTGCCGGAAATGCTGAAGCGGAAGTGCCTTTTCATACGCTTGACGAAATGGAACGTAGCATGGTGAAGCGTGCTATCGATCAGTGTGAAGGGAATCTTTCGCAGGCAGCTGCTATGTTGGGAATTACCCGTCAGACACTCTATAATAAAATGAAACGTTATGGGTTATAGGTGGATTTATTCGATTACCGTTCGTACGCTGTTGCTTGTTGGCGGAGTTGTACTGGTAACTTTGGGGATTGTCTACGGGAAGGGTGGATTGCTGGTTACAGGACTTCTTCTATGTGTCGCTTCCATTTTTATTTTCCGGAAAATGCAGCAGCAACTGCGTGAAAAGAGTTGGCTGATGCTGGAGGCTATCCGAAATCGTGACTATTCGTTTCGTTTACCGGTTTATGGCTTTTCGGGAGGAGAACGCGTGTTACAAGATACGCTTAACCGTTTCGGAGGACTGATGAGCGAACAGAAACAACTGATGGAGCAGCGAGAACGGTTTTATGAACAGATTCTTTCCAGTGTTACGTCGGGAATTATTGTGTTGGACGAAAGTATGAAAGTTGTGCAGACAAATCCGGCAGCAGCACGCCTCTTGGGGCTTCCTGTTTTGAGTACCTTGCAGCAGCTGGAACGATACGGAGCGGAAGTTTCTCATGTGTTTCGTTCATTGGGAGCTGGAGAGCGGTGTAATATACAGCTGTCTACTTCGAAAGGCGAGGTACAGCTATTGGTGCGGGCTTCTGTTATGCAACTGGGAGAACGGAAAGTGCGTATTCTTGCTTTGAATGATATCCGTAATGAGCTGGATGAAAAAGAGCTTGATTCGTGGATTAAGCTGACTCGGGTGTTGACACATGAAATCATGAATTCCATTGCTCCGATTTCCTCGCTGAGTGAAACATTTTTGAAACGTAAGGATGTGGTAGGAACACCTTTGTACGATGGTATTCGGGCTATTCATGAAACTTCAGTCGGGCTGATTTCATTTGTTGACAGTTACCGGAAGTTCTCGTCTTTACAGAAACCCTCACCTGAACCATTTTATTTGTTGGATCTGCTCAGGCAAATTGAAGGGTTAACTCTTGTTCCTGATAATATTATTCTTTCCTTGCAAGTGGAACCTGCCGAACTGATGCTTTATGCTGATCCTAATCTGATACGTCAGGTGCTCATCAACCTGATTAAAAATGCGGTACAAGCGATTGGCGGTGAGAAGGGAAGAATACACGTGCGTGCATACAGCTCGGCTGACGAGCATGTCTTTGTATATGTCAGTAACGATGGCCCTGCTATACCGGAGGTAGAAGCAGAGCAGATTTTTGTGCCTTTCTTTACAACCCGTAGTGAAGGAAGCGGTATAGGTCTTTCTCTTTCACGACAGATTATGAAGTTGTCGGGAGGTAGTATCAGCCTGCTGCGACCAGGGACGAACGGTTGGAATACTACTTTTGTCTTGGAGTTTGAATGACGTAGATGTCTTTTATTCTCTTTCCGATTCTTGTATTGATATTTTTCCGTCCTTTTTCGCAACGTTGACTATGCTCCCTTTCGGGTTTAGGCTGAACGGGGTTATTTCGTCGCTTTTGTTATCGACAATCATCAGTGCATTTTCTTCGGCAAAGCGATTTACCTGAAGTGTAAGTGCTGTCGATCCCATTGTACAGTTGAGCAGAAGGCTGTCGTTTATATAAACCGAAATACTATCTCCGGCAAAACTGTTTTCTACTTGTATGGTATATAAATCAGCAGATGTTTTGCTCTGATCTGCTGTTTGAGGAGTACGAAAACTCAAATAAAGAAACAGGCATACAATGAAAAATACTCCGAAGGCTAATATGCCGTTTCCTATCATAAACTGTTTATTGCTGTTGATGCTTTTATTGTTCATAATGCAGATTTATGTTTGATTTTGTGTACAAAGATATCTTAAAAAGATAAATCTTGCTAAAAATGAAATATTTATTCTAATATTTTGCAGTACATTATATTATTTGTATCTTTGCAACCGAGATGGATGAAAAGGTGGAGGGGCGGTTAAGCTCCTTTTTTTGTTCTTATATAGTTAATACATGATAGATAAAAACGTTGTAACCCGGATAGTTGAAGAATGGCTGGAGGGTAAAGATTATTTTCTGGTGGATGTCACTGTAACTCCGGATGACAAAATTGTAGTTGAAATCGACCATGCGGAAGGTGTGTGGATCGATGATTGTGTGGACTTGAGCCGTTATATCGAATCGAAGCTGAACCGAGAGGAAGAAGATTATGAACTTGAGGTCGGGTCGGCTGGTATCGGACAACCTTTTAAGGTGCTTCAGCAATATATAATCCATATCGGAAAAGAAGTAGAAGTGCTGGGTAAGGATGGAAAAAAATGGACCGGCGTATTGACGGATGCCAATGAAGAGAACTTTACGATCACGGTACAAGTGAAAGTAAAGCCGGAAGGTGCAAAACGTCCGAAGCTGGTAGAACAGAATGTAACCTTTGTTTATGACGAAATAAAATACACCAAATACTTAATAAGCTTTAAATAAAATTATGGCGAAGAAAGAAGCAACTGTCAGTTTAATTGACACGTTTTCGGAATTTAAAGATTTGAAGAATATCGATCGCACCACTATGGTGAGCGTACTGGAAGAGTCATTTCGTAGTGTGATTGCAAAGATGTTCGGAACCGATGAAAATTACGATGTAATTGTAAATCCCGACAAAGGCGACTTTGAAATATGGCGTAATCGTGAAGTGGTGGCTGATGATGAATTGACGAACCCGAATTTGCAGATTTCGCTTACTGAAGCGCGTAAAATTGATGCATCTTACGAAGTGGGAGAGGAGGTTACAGATGAGGTGATATTCGAAAAGTTTGGTCGCCGTGCGATTTTGAACCTTCGCCAGACATTGGCTTCTAAGATTTTGGAACTGGAAAAAGACAGCTTGTACAATAAGTATATTGACAAGGTCGGTACTATCATTGCTGCAGAAGTTTATCAGATCTGGAAAAAGGAAATTTTGTTACTCGATGATGAAGGTAATGAATTGCTGCTTCCGAAAACTGAGCAGATTCCGAGCGATTTCTATCGTAAGGGAGAAACTGTACGTGCAGTAGTTGCACGGGTAGACAATAAGAATAATAATCCGAAGATTATTTTGAGCCGTACTTCGCCTATGTTCTTGCAACGTCTGTTTGAACAGGAAGTTCCGGAAATCAATGACGGATTGATTACTATCAAGAAAATTGCCCGTATACCTGGTGAACGTGCAAAGATTGCTGTAGAATCTTACGATGAACGTATTGATCCGGTTGGAGCATGTGTCGGAGTAAAAGGTTCTCGTATTCACGGTATTGTTCGTGAGTTACGCAATGAAAATATTGATGTTATCAATTATACTTCGAATATACAGCTGTTCGTACAGCGTGCGTTGAGTCCAGCTAAGGTTTCTTCTATTATCATGCATGAAGAAGAGAAGAAAGCTGAAGTATATCTGAAGCCGGAAGAAGTATCTCTTGCTATCGGTAAAGGTGGTATGAATATCAAGCTGGCAAGTATGTTGACCGAATACACCATTGATGTATATCGTGAACTGGATGAAAACGCAACAGATGAAGATATCTATCTGGATGAGTTTAAAGACGAAATTGATGAATGGGTTATCAATGCCATCAAGGGTATTGGTATAGATACGGCAAAAGGTGTGCTGAACGCTCCACGTGAGATGCTGATTGAAAAGGCAGATTTGGAGGAGAACACAGTAGACGATGTGTTAAGAATTTTGAGGGCAGAGTTCGAGGAGTAAATATAGTCAATCATATTGATTATCCGTGACTGAAAAACTTTTTCCTGAACTCTATTAAAAACTAAAAGAATTTATGACGATAAGACTGAACAAAGTAACAAGAGATTTGAATGTAGGTATTGCTACGGTGGTGGACTTTTTACAAAAGAAAGGATATACTATCGAAGCAAATCCGAATACTAAAATTACTGATGAACAATATGCTGCACTTGTGAAAGAGTTTAGCAAAGACAAAGATTTGAAAATAGAGTCTGAAAAGATTTTTCAAGAACGGCAGAATAAAGAACGTAATAAAGCTTCTGTTTCTATTGATGACCTGCAGGCTGAAGCAAAGCCGGAGGTGATAGAAACAGTTGTGCCTGAAGATGCACGTCCGAAATTTAAGCCTGTGGGCAAAATTGATTTGGACAGTCTTAATAAGAAGAAGGTGAAGCCGGCTGTGGTGGAGCCTGCTAAGGAAGAAATAAAGGAAGTGGTAGAGGAATCTGTACCGGTGGAAAAGAATGAACCGCAACATGTGGAAGAAACTCCTGTAGCAGAAACAGTACAACCACAACCTCAGATTAATGAACAACAGAAACAGCCGGAACAGGAGAAGGCGGAAGATTTGAAACCAGATTTAATGGAAGAAAAGAAAGAAGTACCCGAAGTACAAACCGTTCTGCAGGACAAGGAAGATGAGGTGTTTAAAATCCGTCCAACGGAATTTAAGTCGAAGATTAATGTCGTAGGTCAGATTGACCTGGCTGCATTGAACCAGTCTACTCGTCCGAAGAAGAAGACAAAAGAAGAAAAACGTAAGGAACGAGAGGAAAAAGACAAACTGCGTCAGGAACAACGTAAGCAGATGAAAGATGCTATCATCAAGGAAATAAGAAAGACTGACGAGAAAACTGATAAAGGTGGTCAAAGTGACGCTTCGGGAAAGAAGAAACGTAATCGTATCAACAAAGAACGTGTAGATATTAATGCAGCGGGTAATATTGTTTCACCTCGCGGCGATAAAGGCGGAAAGGCTAACTCTAATGCTGCGGCTCAGGGTGGAGGCAAACATAATAAAGACCGCTTCAAGAAACCGGTAGTAAAACCTGAAGTAAGCGATGAAGATGTAGCTAAGCAGGTAAAGGAAACATTGGCTCGTCTTACTAATAAGGGTAAGAATAAAGCTGCTAAATATCGTAAGGAAAAACGTGAAAGTATACAGAACCGTCAGCTTGAACAGGAGGAACTTGAACAGGAAGAAAGCAAGATCTTGAAACTGACAGAGTTTGTTACTGCAAATGAGCTGGCAAACATGATGGATATTTCAGTAACTCAGGTTATCTCTACTTGTATGAGTGTGGGTATCATGGTATCTATCAATCAACGTCTGGATGCTGAAACTATCAATTTGGTAGCCGAAGAGTTTGGCTATAAGACTGAATATGTAAGTGCTGAAGTTGCCCAGGCTATTGAAGAGGAAGCTGATGCTGAAGAAGATTTGCAGCCTCGTGCTCCTATTGTAACAGTCATGGGACATGTTGACCATGGTAAGACTTCATTACTGGACTATATCCGTAAGGCAAATGTAATTGCTGGTGAAGCTGGAGGTATTACACAGCATATCGGTGCATATAATGTAAAACTGGAAGACGGACGTCGCATCACTTTCCTGGATACTCCGGGACATGAAGCATTTACTGCCATGCGTGCACGTGGTGCTAAAGTTACCGATGTCGTTATTATCATTGTTGCTGCCGATGACAACGTAATGCCTCAGACTAAGGAAGCTATTAACCATGCAATGGCTGCCGGTGTACCTATTGTATTTGCAATCAACAAGGTAGATAAACCGAATGCAAATCCTGATAAGATTAAGGAAGAACTTGCTGCTATGAACTTCCTGGTAGAAGAATGGGGAGGTAAGTATCAGTCACAAGATATTTCTGCAAAGAAAGGTACAGGCGTTCCTGAATTGTTGGAGAAAGTATTGCTGGAAGCTGAAATGTTGGATTTGAAAGCAAATCCGAACCGTAAGGCTACTGGTTCAATTATTGAATCTTCTCTGGATAAGGGACGTGGATATGTAGCAACAGTGTTGATTTCTAATGGAACACTGCATGTAGGAGATATTGTGCTGGCTGGAACTTCGTATGGTAAGGTGAAGGCTATGTTTAATGAACGTAATCAACGCTTGAAAGAGGCAGGTCCTTCTGAACCGGTATTGATTTTGGGATTAAATGGAGCCCCAGCTGCAGGTGATACATTCCATGTGTTTGATACAGATCAGGAAGCACGTGAAATTGCAAATAAACGTGAGCAGTTGGCACGTGAGCAAGGCTTGCGTACTCAGAAGATGCTTACATTGGATGAAGTTGGACGTCGTTTGGCATTGGGTGACTTCCATGAACTGAATGTAATTGTGAAAGGTGACGTAGACGGTTCTGTTGAGGCGTTGAGTGACTCATTGATTAAATTGTCTACCGAACAGATTCAGGTTAATGTTATCCATAAAGGTGTAGGACAGATCTCTGAGTCAGATGTATCGTTGGCTGCTGCATCAGATGCAATTATCGTAGGATTCCAGGTTCGTCCTTCTAGCAATGCTGCTAAACTGGCTGAACAGGAAGGGGTAGATATCCGTAAGTATTCTATTATTTACGATGCTATCGAAGAAGTGAAGTCTGCTATGGAAGGTATGCTTGCTCCTACATTGAAAGAACAGGTTACTGCAACAATCGAAGTTCGTGAAGTATTCAATATTAGTAAGGTCGGTATGGTTGCCGGTGCGATGGTTAAGACTGGTAAGGTGAAACGTTCTGACAAAGCTCGCTTGATACGTGACGGTATTGTAATCTTTACGGGTAGCATCAATGCGTTGAAACGCTTTAAAGATGATGTAAAAGAGGTTGGTACAAACTTTGAATGTGGTATTAGCCTGACTAATTGCAATGACTTGAAGGTAGGTGACGTTATTGAAACTTATGAAGAAGTGGAAGTAAAGCAAACTTTATATTTACATTATAGTAAATTTAATGAGGTGATGTCATCCTGAGCATAGCGAAGGATCTGTAAACGCTATCGGATGTGTGCAGATTCTTCCCTGCGTTCAGCATGACATTTCCTTTTTTATTACGATATAGAGTATGACAGTCCTCGATTGGATTATTGTGGCAATAATAAGCATAGGAGCTATACTTGGATTTACAAAGGGATTTATAAGGCAATTAGCCTCTATTGTAGGCTTGGTAGTTGGATTGCTTGTGGCCCGTGCATTATTTGCTTCTGTAGGCGAAAAGCTTGCCGAAGAATTGGGTACATCACTCACCTTTGCCCAAGTCGTAGCCTTTATTCTGATATGGTTGCTGGTTCCGCTTGTCTTTCTGTTGCTTGCTTCAGCTTTGACACGAGTGATTGAAATTGTACATTTAGGTTTTGTCAACCGTATTTTAGGCGCCGCACTGGGAGCCTTGAAGTACATATTGCTTGTCAGCTTATTCGTACATTTTATAGAGTTTGTCGATTCTAAAGATAACTTAATAAAGTCAACCGTAAAACGTACTTCTTTGTTATATTATCCGATAGAAGGCTTTTCGGGAGTCTTTTTCCCTACTGTGAAGAATGTTACTAAACAACTAATAGACTGATATAATAAAATATATGCAAGAAGAACTCAATAAAAAGGAAGAATCCCAAAAGAATGAGTTTGTAAAACAACTGACGCAGGAAAAGTATAAATATGGTTTTACTACGGAAGTACATACAGACATCATTGAAAAGGGATTGAATGAAGATGTGGTGCGATTGATTTCGGCCAAGAAGGGTGAACCGGAATGGTTATTGGAGTTCCGTCTGAAAGCTTATCGTTACTGGCTGACAATGGAAATGCCGACATGGGCTCATCTCAATATTCCTGAAATAGATTATCAGGCTATTTCATATTATGCAGATCCGACTAAAAAGAAGGAAGGACCTAAGAGCATGGATGAAGTAGATCCTGAGCTGGTGAAGACTTTTAATAAACTGGGTATTCCTCTGGAAGAGCAGATGGCATTGAGTGGAATGGCTGTAGATGCCGTGATGGATTCTGTTTCTGTCAAGACAACCTTCAAGGAAACACTGATGGAAAAAGGAATCATTTTCTGTTCGATGAGCGAAGCTGTACGTGAGCATCCCGATTTGGTAAAGAAATACTTGGGTTCGGTAGTTGGTTATCGAGATAATTTCTTTGCTGCTCTTAATTCGGCAGTGTTTAGTGATGGCTCATTTGTCTATATACCAAAGGGTGTACGTTGCCCTATGGAGCTTTCTACTTATTTCCGTATTAATGCTGCAAATACCGGACAGTTTGAACGTACACTGATAGTTGCAGATGATGATAGTTATGTGTCTTATCTGGAAGGATGTACAGCGCCGATGCGTGACGAGAACCAATTACACGCTGCTATCGTAGAAATCGTTGTACTCGACCGTGCTGAAGTAAAATATTCTACTGTGCAGAACTGGTATCCCGGTGATGCAGAAGGCAAGGGAGGTGTATACAACTTCGTAACAAAACGAGGTAATTGCAAAGGTGTAGACAGTAAATTATCGTGGACACAGGTAGAAACCGGTTCTGCCATTACATGGAAATATCCAAGCTGTATATTGAGTGGAGATAACTCTACTGCTGAATTCTATTCGGTTGCAGTAACCAATAATTACCAGCAAGCTGATACCGGAACTAAGATGATTCATCTGGGAAAGAATACTCGTTCAACGATTGTGAGCAAAGGTATCAGTGCCGGAAAGAGTCAGAACTCATATCGTGGTCTGGTACGTGTGTCAGAACGTGCAGACAATGCCCGTAACTATAGTCAGTGCGACTCGTTGCTTTTAGGAAGCCATTGCGGAGCTCATACGTTCCCATATATGGATATACACAATGAAACAGCGATAGTAGAGCATGAAGCTACTACATCGAAGATTTCGGAAGATCAGTTGTTCTACTGTAACCAGCGTGGTATTCCTACCGAAGATGCAGTAGGTCTGATTGTAAATGGTTACGCGAAAGAAGTATTGAACAAACTTCCTATGGAATTTGCCGTAGAGGCACAGAAATTGCTTTCTATCTCATTGGAAGGCAGTGTAGGATAAATAAAAAAGAAAGCTATGTTAGAAATAAAAGATTTGCATGCCACGATTAATGGTAAAGAGATATTAAAAGGAATCAATCTGACTGTAAAGTCTGGCGAGGTACACGCTATCATGGGACCGAATGGTTCTGGTAAGAGTACATTAAGTAATGTGCTGGTAGGACATCCGGCTTATGAAGTAACAAAAGGATCGGTAACTTTCGATGGAAAGGATTTACTGGCAATGAGTGCAGAAGACCGTAGTCATGAAGGACTGTTTCTTTCATTTCAGTATCCGGTAGAAATTCCTGGTGTAAGCATGGTTAACTTTATGCGTGCGGCTGTCAACGAACAACGCAAATATAAAGGGCTTCCGGCGCTGACTGCAAGTGAGTTCCTGAAACTGATGCGTCAGAAACGTGAAATTGTAGAGCTGGACAGCAAGCTTGCCAACCGCTCTGTAAACGAGGGATTTTCGGGTGGTGAAAAGAAACGTAACGAGATCTTTCAGATGGCTATGCTGGAACCGAAATTGAGTATCCTCGATGAAACAGATTCTGGACTGGATATTGACGCTCTCCGTATTGTAGCCGAAGGAGTGAATAAACTGAAAACTCCTGAAACAAGTTGTATTGTGATTACACACTATCAACGTCTGTTAGATTATATCAAGCCCGATATTGTACACGTGCTTTACAAAGGACGCATCGTAAAGACTGCGGGTCCGGAACTGGCACTTGAGCTTGAAGAAAAAGGTTACGACTGGATAAAGAAAGAATTAGGAGAATAAGCATGAAAGCAGAACAACAATATATTGATCTTTTCTCGCAGTGTGAGGCGATGATTTGCCGGCATAGTGCAGAGGTGCTGAATGCTCCTCGTGCAAAAGCCTTTGCCGACTTCGAACGTCTGGGATTCCCTACACGCAAGCAGGAAAAGTATAAATACACGGAGGTGAGCAAGTATTTTGCTCCCGACTACGGACTGAACCTGAATCGTCTGGAGTTTCCGGTCAATCCGTACGAAGTGTTCAAGTGCGATGTTCCGAATATGAGCACTTCCCTCTATTTTGTGGTAAACGATGCATTTGACAAACACGTACATCCCTCTGCACAATTACCTGAAGGAGTTATATTCGGCAGTCTGAAGGATGTGGCAGAACAACATCCGGAACTGGTGAAAAAATATTACGGAAAGTTGGCTGATACGTCGAAAGATGGTGTGGTAGCGTTCAATACGATGTTTGCACAAGACGGTGTGCTGATGTATGTTCCGAAGAATGTGGTAATGGAAAGACCGGTCCAGTTGGTTAATATCCTGCGTGCCGATGTCAATACGATGGTGAACCGTCGTATTCTGATTATCCTCGAAGAAGGAGCACAGGCCAAGTTGCTGATTTGCGACCATGCTATGGATGAGGTGAATTTCCTCTCTACGCAGGTTGTAGAAGCTTTTATCGGTGAAAACGCAGTATTCGACCTTTATGAGCTGGAAGAAACACATAACAGTACAGTACGTTTCAACAACCTATACGTACATCAGGAGGCAAACAGCAACGTATTGCTGAATGGTATGACGCTTCATAACGGTACGACACGCAATACAACTGAAGTGACACTGGTAGGACGTGGAGCAGAGGTCAATTTGTGTGGTATGGCTATTGCAGACAAGAACGAGCAAGTGGATAACAATACATTCATTGATCATCAGGTTTCCGATTGTACCAGCAATGAGTTGTTCAAATATGTACTCGACGATCAGGCTGTAGGAGCTTTTGCCGGAAAAGTATTGGTACGTGAAGGAGCTCAGCACACTTCTTCACAGCAGACCAACCGTAATATTTGTGCAACACGTGAAGCCCGCATGTATACTCAGCCGCAGCTGGAGATATATGCCGATGACGTAAAGTGTTCGCATGGAGCAACAGTCGGTCAACTTGATGAAAATGCATTGTTCTATATGCGTCAGCGTGGTATCAGCCTGAAAGAAGCACGCTTGCTGCTGATGTTTGCCTTTGTGAATGAAGTGATCGACAATATCCGTATGGATGCGTTGAAAGACCGTCTGCACTTACTTGTTGAGAAACGTTTCCGTGGCGAATTGAATAAATGTCAGGGATGTGCTATTTGTAAATAAAATTAGTGTGACATGTTTTACGATGTACAAAAAATAAGAGAGGACTTTCCGATACTTTCACGGAGTGTGTACAATAAGCCGTTGATTTATCTTGATAACGGAGCGACTACCCAGAAGCCCCGTCAGGTAGTAGAGTCGATAACAGACGAATACTATTCGGTCAATGCGAATGTACACCGTGGAGTACATTTCCTTTCGCAGCAGGCTACCAACTTGCACGAAGCTTCGCGTGAAACAGTACGTAAGTTTATTAATGCGCGCAGCATTTCGGAAATAGTCTTTACACGTGGTACTACCGAAAGCATCAATCTGGTTGCATCGACCTTTGCTGACAGCCAGATGAAGGAGGGCGATGAAGTGATTGTTTCTGTGATGGAGCATCACAGCAACATTGTTTCATGGCAGTTGCAGGCAGCGCGTAAAGGAATTGTCTTGAAAGTGATTCCGATGAACGACCGTGGGGAACTGTTGCTTGATGAATATGAAAAGCTCTTCTCTCCACGTACTCGTCTGGTTTCAGTAGCACATGTTTCGAATGTGCTTGGAACAATCAATCCTGTGAAGGAAATGATTGCCACTGCACATGCTCACGGAGTTCCTGTTCTGATAGACGGAGCACAGAGTATTCCTCATATGCCGATAGATGTACAGGATTTGGATGCCGATTTCTATGTGTTCAGCGGACATAAGGTGTATGGTCCTACGGGTATCGGTGTGCTTTATGGCAAGGAAACATGGCTCGACAAACTTCCGCCTTATCAGGGAGGAGGAGAAATGATAAAGAATGTCAGCTTCGAGCATACCACGTTCAACGAACTGCCGTTTAAGTTCGAGGCTGGAACTCCCGACTATATTGGAAGTACAGCACTGGCAAAAGCACTCGATTATGTTTCGGCAATTGGAATGGATAAGATTGCAGCCTATGAACATGAACTGACAGTATATGCCATGAACAGACTGAAGGAAATTCCGGGAATGCGTATTTTCGGAGAGGCTGAACATAAGGGAGGCGTTATTTCTTTCCTGGTGGGCAATATTCATCATTTTGATATGGGAACGTTGCTCGACCGTCTGGGTATAGCTGTACGTACAGGACATCATTGTGCCGAGCCGTTGATGCATCGTATGGGAATTGAAGGAACGGTACGTGCTTCGTTGGGTTTGTATAATACGAAGGAAGAAATTGATGCACTGGTAGCAGGCATAGAACGGGTAAGCCGGATGTTTTGATAACAGGACTTGCTGTGTGACTGTATCATAAAGAAGAATCTCCTTATTCCAATCTTTACATTAAGTGCTCAAGATGGAATAAGGAGATTTTTTATTGTTATACTTTTGATTATAAACGTATTATATCTTTTTTTGAGTAGCTGTTTTTACAGTTTATAATCTCTTTGTAGCATATTAGTCAAATCATCAGCATAAACTTCTAAAAACTTCTCGATGTTTAAGAGAAAACATCGAGAAGTTTTTTTATTTTTTGTACGAAAAAATCGCGGGTGTTGCTGATGCTTTTTAGTAGTCTTTACGAAGACTGTTTTGCTTATAGTTTTACTCTCCTGAATAGAGGCAAGCCTACTTGCTGCTATTCTTTTTCTAATGCGACTTTTAGCAATGGCTGGGCACCTACTGTAGCGGTTTTCATATTGCTGGAACTGACCTCCAGTGTGGCATCTTTCCTTGGAACGGTAAGTGTGAACCTGCCTTCGTTGTCGGATGTAGTTTGTGTTGTAGTACCTTTTATGGTAATACATGCTCCCGAAACTGGGTTTCCGGCAGCGTCTGTAACACGGCCTGTAACCAGCGACTCTCCTTGAGAAGTTGTAGAAGATCTTTTTGTCGTTATCAGTATTACCCCATCACGGGCTTTGGACCCGAATATGGTTACGCCCGTTCCATCCTTAATAACATTTATGGAGCTGATCTGGTCGGGATTTATTTCATTCAGAACTTTGGGCTCAACTTCTTTACCATCAATGATAAAGAGTGTTTTCTTTAATGTAAGCGAGCTGTCAGATATGTTTCCTGTTGGTGTATGTTCTTTCTGTTTGTCAGGAAGTGAGAAAGTAACCGGAATAGTAAATTTTACGTCAACAGGCTTTCCATGTTGGGTTCCGGGTTTCCATTTAGGGGTAGTTTTTATAACTCTTAGAGCTTCTGCATCTAATAACGGATTTACAGAACGCTTTATTTCGAAGTTGTCGAGTGAGCCGTCTGCCTTTACTACAAACTGGACGATAACCCTTCCCTGAATGCCTGCTTTCTGACATTCTGCCGGATATTGTATGTTTTCTGCGAGATAACCCATCAATGCTTTCATTCCCCCTGGATATTCCGGCATTTGTTCTACTACAGTAAATGTTTCTCCATTTTGTACAGTAGGTTTAGGTGCAGAAGGAGAAACTGTCAGATCTAATTCATTGGTAGCACTTGTTAGTCGAATTGTTTTATCCGTCTGCTTGATACAGTCTTTTACCGATATGTTTTTCGACTCCATGCCCACATACGAAATCCATAAACTCTGATCTTCGCCTACCTCCAGTGAAAAATGTCCGTCATCGTCTGTAAGCGTACCATTGGATGTATTGGTGATGACTACTGTAGCTTGTGGTACTGGCTGTCCGGTTTCGTCTACGACTTTCATGCTCAGACGTATTTTTGTATCCGGAGCAGACTGATTGTTTTGTTGATTTTTGTCGGTATACGTTTTCATAGCATCCGATAAATCACTAACTTTGACATTTGAAATCTCTTCTAATGGTTGAGATACTTCGGGACGGGCAAAAACGGTAACTGCAACAGTTGCCAGTGGAAGTACATACAAGTACTTGACTCGTGCCCACGGATTGGATTTTTTTCGAATCATCATAGTAATACGTTTTTTAAGTGAACTGTGATTAAAGCTGTTGGCAATAGAGTAGAGCCTTGCGCCAACGGCTTTTTTTATTAATAGCATTTGATATTGTCTGGCATCGATTCCTTGACGAAGGACTTCTTCGTCGGCTTCATATTCGTGAATATTTTGCAGTTCTTGTTTGAGTAGCCATATAGCGGGGTTGAACCATTGTAGCCAGCTACAAACCTCAACCAGCAGCAGATCCCACGAGTGATGATTACGGATATGTGCCTGTTCATGTAGCAGAATGTCATGTCCGTTCTCTTTAAGGTCGGCTTGTGAAATAACAATATATTTCATCCAGCTAAAAGGGGCAAAGTTGCATGAGTGAATTATCAGAAGCGTTCCATCGGGGAGTTGCTCGCGCTGATTGTGACGGATGAAATAGAGCATGCGCCCTAACGACCAGAGGTGGCAAAGAATGAAAAATATAGCTCCTGCCACATAACTGATTATTAATGTTTCTTGCCAGGGGAAACCGAATTCTGGCTGCAATCCTTGATTGGGAACCACATTCTGCTCATACATTATCAGCAAGTCTTCTACAGTTGTTACAGCTGTACTGACCATAGTATGCTGACTGGTTGTGATTGTTGCCAGAGGTAGTATGTACGAAAGCAGTATGATACTCAGTAAGGCTATCCGGTTGCAGCGGTGAAATGTTTCCTTGCTTAACAGTAACCGGTAGAACAGGTAAAATACAGCCAGACAGAGCGATGATTTCAGTATGTAGACAAAAAATGCTCCCATAATCCAGAATTGTTTATTGTTTCTTTTCGTTTTCTCCTTCTTCCACCTGCCGTATCAGTTCCTTTAGTTCTTCAATGGAAATATCCTCTTCTTTTACGAGTGACGATACTGCTCCCAAAAAAGAATTATTAAAGTACTTGCTGATAACACTCTTCAACGTCCGGGTACGGAAGCTGTCTTCTGTTACTATGGCGAAATAGCGATATGTATTTCCGAATGCTTCGTGCGAGAGATAACCTTTTTCTTCTAATCCACGTACAATGGTAGAAAGTGTATTGAAGTGCGGTTTAGGATCATCGTAAAAAGTCAGCAGTTCTTTTACAAATAGAGGACCTTTCGTCCAGAAGAAACCCATAATTTCTTCTTCTTTTGCAGTGAGTCTTTTC
>OLZT01000127.1_pt1 | contig 36657 bp, 39 predicted proteins | sample 1644501 | NCBI WGS metagenome assembly OLZT01 (sample SAMEA103958140, study PRJEB25191) | human gut metagenome | biome: human-associated habitat [ENVO:00009003]; feature: intestine environment [ENVO:2100002]; material: feces | place: Germany | collected 2013/2015 | reverse complement strand
TGTCGTGAAACACGACACCCCGGCATTTTTTCAATGTGTTTCTACCCGACGGTTCCTATCATCCATTTCTCCAGTCCAGCTTTCCCCCTGTGCGTTTACAAAGTTCGTTTGCACGATGTAGAAAACAGGAAGCCTGCCATGGCTTACAGTACCTTTGCAGCATTTGCAGACTGAAGATGCAGCGCTTCCGGATATCGCCTCGCAGCTGACCGCGCTGTCGAAAAAACGCAAATGTGATCAACCGCTACCATAATGTGACAAGTTAGTTCCTAAAAAATGGAATTCATTTTCTTTAGAATAACAGCAGCCAGAACGAATGTTCTGATCGTACAGTCCGTTACCACCCATCAGGCGGAACTGGCACTATTTGTGCCAGTTATGCAGCAAAAGTAGCACAACCAGTCCCTGTTGGAAGCCCTTTGGACTCGGTACAATATGCAAGTAGGAAAAACCCATAACCGAAATCTTGAAAACTGCATACCATTCACCAGGCACATTCCCATACAAGAAGCTATGCGGGCGGCACGCCAAGACTTTCCGAAAAGGAACAGCCGTGATCTGTTTTGCGCCAATCATGCAGTCCGTTATCACCCGGCAGGCGGAACTGGCACTATTTGTGCCAGCAAAGTAGCACAACCAGTCCCTGTTGGAAGTCTTTTAGACTCGGTACAATACGCATGTAAAAAGCCGCAACCTGAATCTTGAAAACTGAATATCATTCACCAGATACATTCCCGTGCAAGGAGCTATGTGGGCGGCACGCCGAGACTTCCCGAAAAGGAACAGCGATTCATGTCAGCCCCAAAATGCCGGATTGCAACCGACACAGCGACAATCCTGCACAGGGATAATGATACTTCCGTAACTCGCGGCCCGGCCATAAGGAAGGCGGGGAGGTTAGATTCCTATGGAGCAGCACAGCAGGCTGCCGTCTGGTGACTTCCCGTATCTCAGGGCGTCGAGGACAAATATGGGATTACAGATCCATTTATGCGAAAGCCTTCTTCCGCACATTCGCGCATTGGGTGAATTTCCTGTACAATGGGTTTACACAAGAAAGGAGGTAAGCTGGTTTGAAAACTTGCAACGATTCTTCTTTTTCCTTTTGTAAACAAGGGGGATATAGAAAAAGCCATGGAGCACATGACACGACAACAGGTTATTCGGTGTGCGTTGACGCACCGGGATTACAGGAGGACACAGCTTGCAGACAAACACACCACCCCGCGCAGAGTTCTTACCCATCGACAAACTACGCCCCTTTGAGAATCATCCCTTCCGGGTGAAGGATGATGCCGAAATGGATCAGCTGGTTTTCAGCGTCCTGACACAAGGGCTGTTGACACCCATTGTGGTTCGGGAAACCGATACAGAGGAATATGAGGTGATCTCCGGTCATCGGAGACTCCGGGCATGCCAAAAGGCAGGAATCGAAACGGTTCCTGCTTTAATTTATTCCATGGATCGGGATGCCGCCATCATTGCGCTGGTAGACAGCAATCTCCACCGGGAGCACCTGCTGCCCAGCGAGAAAGCCTTCGCCTACAGGATGAAAATGGAGGCTGAAAGTCGCCAGGGGCAACGCAATGATTTAACTTCGGACCAAGTTGGACCGAAGTTAACCGCCGCAGCCATTTCGGAGGACAGCGCATCTCAAGTCAAACGTTACATCCGCCTGACCTATCTCATCCCGGAGATTTTGCAGATGGTGGATGAAAAGAAAATTGCTCTGACCCCCGCTGTGGAGCTTTCCTATCTGACAGAATCAGAGCAACGGGATTTGCTGGAGACGATGGAAAGCGAGGATTGCACGCCCTCGCTTTCCCAGTCCCAGCAGCTGAAAAAGTTGAGCCAGTCAGGAGTTCTGAACATGGATCGGATTTTGGAGCTGTTGCAGCAGCCCAAAGCCAACCAGGAAGAAAAACTACGGTTCGATCTGAAGGACATCCGCCGTTACTTCCCCAAGAACTATACCACTGAGAGAATACAGAAAACAATTCTTCAATTACTGGAAAAATTCGAACGAAACTGGAAAAGGAGATCCCTCGATGAACGATAAGATTAGGAATATGAGCGTTATGAATATCAAGCTGCTTCATAGCCATTTCTACTGCCTCGCGCATAGCAGTGTCCACATTCTTTCCGTCCCGATCCATCAGCACTCCGTCTACGATTTCAATAGGTGTTCTGGGGCACCCCATCCCGGCCATCAGCTCCGGACAAATGGGTAGAATCTCTTTGTCCCGCACAAATTCTGCAACTGCACCGTTGTAGTTGTTGCCGCCGTTGTATTTACAGCTTTCACCAAGCAGGCACGCGCTGACCAAAACTTTCATAGCAATATCCGCTCCTTCTGATTTCAGAAAAAATCCGCGCACAATTGTTGCGTGATCTTCTGTACATCAAACAAATCCACAAAACGGATTCGAACAGTCACACCATCGTCAGATCGGTATTCCATACCAGTCTCAGAAGCAACCTTGTCGGTTTTCGGATAGACCAGTGTCACATGATTGGCACCATACTTTTTCTGATAAGCGTACATCTGATATATATCTGCCTGGGAAATTCCGTAGTTAGTCTTCCTTGCTTTCGCGGATTTCCCCCAAATTGGTCACAGCAACGCCTTTTTTTAGGGCACACGCAGTCAGCTCTTTTGCATTGCTCGCCGGATGCCACGCATAGGAAATCAGATAGTCCGCATGATCGATCATATACCGGTTTGCTCGGGCGATAGCGTACCGGCGGGGAACAGATTCCATGCCCGGTGGGTAGAAAGTACCATCAAACCCGGGTGGTGTTTCAATGGGTCGCTCTGCCGGATGATAGGAGAGCAGAAGCAGCAGAGTAATTCCCGGATACAACGCCTTTGCTGAGATAACAGCCCTTGCAGCCATGCGGTCAAAACCTCCGTAGTTACCGACAATGAATTCCGTAACACCACAGTGAACAATGTGATGCTCACAGCCTCTGTAAGCGCTGAAAAGAATTCCTCGGAAGCTTCCCTGTGGCCAATAAAGAAGCAGCTTTTCAAAACAATCACCTTTTCCAGTATTGAAAATCAAGAGTGGACCAGAACTAGTCCCATTATACCATAACCAACTCATAGAATAAACCTAAATGGACCAAATTAAGTCCAGTTGAGGTGTGGTTATGGAACAGAAGATTAAGCAGGATATTAGAATCGGTGAAAACATTCGAAAGATTCGGAAGATGCGTAAATTGGGTCAAACGGATCTGGTGCGTATCCTACAAATTGACGGCTGCGACATGACACGTGAGTGCCTTGTCAAAATTGAGAGGTGCACACAGCACATTCAGGCAAGTCAACTGCACGCAATTAAAAAGGCACTAAATACAACTTATGAGGAACTGATTGATGGTCCCACGGGCACGAATGAGCGGTGATTCATATGAAGCCGAGAAAGCTGGAACTGGGTGATCGTAACATCATCGGCAAGCGTGTTACCGAGGCGTGGCTAGCACAGGGAATGAAACAGGTGGAACTGCTTGCCAAATTGCAGCTTGCCGGGATTGATATCAGCGTACCCGCGCTGTCTTTACTGGAAGGTCAGAAACGCCCGGTATCAGAGATTGAGCTGAATGCCCTGGCAGACATCCTGAATGTATCCGTTGACTGGCTGCTGGGTAGAGAATGAAAAAACGCCGTCGATGCGAGTTGCGCTCACACCGACGGCATTTTATTTGCACAATCAAGTTAGAAAAGGCTGAGTTTTTTCAAAATCCTTTGTAATTAACAAGATTTCTTCCCACGATCAAGTGTAATATCGATGTACTCCCTGTTGTTATGAGGCATTTCGTCATCCTCGAACTCACCAAGGTATGTTACATCATGGTATCTTTGTCCATCATACTCATATCCCGTATAGGGGTAACCGTTCCTTGTAGTTCCCTGATACGGTTGGAATTGCGCCTTGGCTTCCTCCGCTGAATAGTATGCAGAATCAAACCAGATACCTTCCTGCTCTTTGTCCCACCCTATCTTCGTAGCTCTGAATACGTGTCTCATAAGGGATCCTCCTTACTTGTTCTGATGATTATGGTAATCCTCGTGGGACTCATAGATGTTGTCAGCTGAAATGCTGTTTTTGTGGCCGCATTCCGTGCAGCGCCAAATGTAGTGGTGATCATCAAATCCGTTTTGGGTGTTCAGATATGCTCCGCAACGATCGCACCACCAATCAACATCAGGAAATCTTTCTTTCATAGTATCCTCCTTTAATGATTGTAATATCAACCTTGAATTTATTTACTACACTTCGTCAATATCGCAACCTTCAATATCTGCATCTATGTAATCTTCCCCAGCCAACTGAAGTGTTTCTTTCCCGACTTCCCAACTGTCCAACCAAGTGTCAAATTCATCCAATGCTGCTTGTTCTGTCTCAAAAACATCATCGACTTCTTCAGCACTGCCGTCAGAAAAGTGAATTGTAAGTTTGTAACCCATATTAAAACCTCCGATGATATGTATTTTGCAATTTATCCGCATAGGCATCCGAATGGGGAATGTATTATTCGCCGCCTTCATGTCCACGAATCATTCGGTTCTTCTCCAACGTTTCAATCATCGCATCCTGCTGAATAAGCCCCGCATAAAGGATCTTATCCGTAATTGATGCTTTATGAAAACTCGTGTAGGTGGCACCACCCTGCAGCTTTGCAAGGATACAGATACCCTCGACGGGAAGTGTCACCAATTCTCTCAGAGTTGCTTCCAAAAATTCTGCATACTCTTTCTGATAAATATCATCCATGTAGTGTTCCTCCTTGCAGTAATCAATGCTTTTCCCAGGCGGCATGGTGAGAATATCACCATGCCGCCAGCGCCTCAGTAGTTCGAAACAGCCCTTAAAAAATCACGTGAAACCATGTGGGGATTGTCGTCGTCCCCGATGATCTCTACCAGGGCCATATTCTCATCAGAATAGAGAATGCGGCAAATATCGCCCTTGTGAAGTGTGGTGTTCGAACTATCCGTACCAGTGGAGGTGACTGAAATTATCGGATTTGCCTGATTTACAGGGGTTTTGTGCTTGCAATGATTTACAATGCTGCAAACTCCCCCAGTAAAAATGCATCCCAATCCGAAGATTGCCAGTCCCAATCTCTCGGGGCTTCCAAACCGTTTTGCGAGAACCACCATAGTTTGATAAGAACCCAGATTGCTCATATAAGAATCCTCCTATAAATCGAACACTGGCACAAATCAAACTCTCTCAAAACCTTGACATCCGGATGATCATTATCGGCTAAGTGCCGTGGCTTCCGTTTCGCGGTTTCAACGGTTGCTTGTGCTGTGTTCTGTTTACATGAATATAATACTGGCGAATGGTAGAAAAATAAACGGCAGAAGCGGCGGGATAACACTGTTTATTGCGCGATTATGGCGGAATATGTGAATGCTATCATCCGTTCTTGTCAGATGATGCATCATCTGACCGTATTATTGTCCATTCCCGAGGAATGGTTCAAGTGTTCTTCAGGAATAAAATCACTTCTTTATGCTGTGAAATCTCAGAGCATTCATTACATAAAGATAATCCTCTCTTTCGGTGTATGGAGGGAAAGAAATCTGCTCAAAAATCAATTTATATTCTTCGTAATGCTTGATGCCGTAGTGATTCGCAAGCAATTTTTTGATTGACTCAATCATTGCGGTCACCTCAGGAGTGTCGAAAGGTTTTCCAATTGTACTGTAGTTTTCGGCAATTACATGGGCTGTTTCGTTCAGAAGCTGTTTCGCATCCCTCTTAATGTAACAAAGCGCAGCTTTTCCTTGTGGTGCTGTCACAGAAACAGGAATGTCGTTGAAGATTTCCTCTATTGCGGATCCATCTCCAATAGCAGACAGAAACATACCCAGCACGTACAAATAGCCGGGCAAGCCCAAATGTTGGCTGCCAGATTGAAAGATTCCGGTAAGCAGTTCGTGCCCTTGTTCTCCATTCAACTCCCGATCGTCCAAGGCTGCTAATTTTTCCAGATTATCATAAAGCGTTATTTCAAATGCATCTATTGATGCCTTATCAATATCAGCACTCCACACCTTTGCAAGAGAGGAATGCTCTGTCGCGAGAATCTTTCTCCCCAGCTCTTCTATTCGAATACCATTAATCCAACCCATCATTCCGTTTTTTATGCCAACATATCTCAAACTATGAATTGCCGCAATATGGCGGTCAAGCTTCAGACGTTTTTCTTCCAGTGCATGGGTCAGCTCATCCAAGGCTTTATTCACCTCATAGTCAGGAGCTTTCATAATATCGCGGATTTCGTTACGCTTAAGACCGAGTTCATAGTACATTGCAATCTGCTGCAGTCTGGCTACCGCAGCATCATCATATAGTTTATAGCCTCTATTCCCTTCGACAGAATAGTTGGAAGTACTCGTTGGCGGCACTACATTCTCATGATCGAAATAGTATAATTCTTTTCCGGTTAATCCTGTCAATTCGCGGACATCTTTGACGCTGTATAGTTTTTCCATTTGAAACACCTCCTGGGATCTATGATACACCATTCCTTAGGAATGCTACAAGTCAAATCCATCAAACGGTTTAAGGAGGGCCAAAATATAGCCCTCCCTTCCAAGCTATGCAGCCTGATTACGCCGCTTCCGGGTCCGCTCCAAAACGATGACTCCATATTCGGACTCAATGTAATGAATGGCGAACGGCAATTTCGAAATCGTCTTAACGATTCGAGGGTTGCGTTTGGCTCTGGAGTAGTCAAAGGCATCATCCAGATAAACCCCATGTTCGAAAAAAGCACAAACGCTTTTTCGATATGGCTGATGAAACAGGTAATACCTTTTTCCATCGTGACGAAGATAAAAATAGAGCTCTCCTGTCTTCGGATTGGTACAATAGATTCTAGACTTCATGCGCAAATCCTCCTGTTCACCGGCTTACATCACTTATTCAATACTTCCCGTGAAGGTATTTCTTTCTGTCAGCCATATGCCTTCCAGCCTCTGAGCTGCCATGCCTGAGTCCATCAGATATCGCTCCCAGGAAGTATTCATCCTTCTCAGCGCACAAAGATTCAAGTTGGCTGATCCTTCGGTTTTTCCTTTCCAACTCACTCTCTAAGCGAGAAATGGTCTGGCGTTCCTTATTCCCAAATAAACTCATTACAAATCCTCCGTTCAGTAATTATGATATGTATGGTGTTTCTGCTTACGGGAATATTGTACTACTGGCCATTTCTGAAATAAACGGTCAGGAACGCGGAAAATGCCCCCTATCTCTCCGAAAAGAGAGGAATAGGGGGCAAAAGCATCTTCCCATCTGCAGCTTTACACAGCCGCTTTGAGAATACCAAAAGCAATACCAACCAGCGCGACCGGGATCAGCAGCAATACACCGCCTGCCAGCAGCAAACATCCCAGCAGGGCAGGCATTGCCAACACAAACAGTACAATTGCCACTGCTTTTGTCAGGCCCCAGGTAACACGGAACGCCAGACCGAGACCTTTTATGAACAGCCACAGAAATGCAGCAACAACCAGAAGTTCAAACATCTTTATCCTCCTTTTGAGGGCTCCGTGCGACATAAGCACGAATACCGTTTTCTTGAAAATACTTCGGCATCTTCTCCTGCTTTTCCAAGAGCCTCAATGCCAGAATACGTTCCTTTACTGTCATCGTCATCCCTCCTTTGTACTTGAATTGTACCAAATAGGGATTTCAGAATACAGCACAATCACAGCAAAATAGGTCAGGATAATCCTGCGGAACGCGCGAAATAAGGCAGCGCATCCTCTGCGGATACGCTGCCACACAATTACTTATTTTTCCGGAGTTTATACTGTTCAGCATCAATCGTACCGGTAGCCAGCATTTTCTCGGCCCACAACTGCAGCGTCTCCACAGTGACAGAGATTCGCTCCAGTTCTTCCTGAATATGTATAAAATCCTCAATCTCGTCACCGGTAATCCTTCCGTCTGCGGCTATCTCGATAAGCCGATCTTTTTGCTTATGGACAGAATTCAGGGATGCCAGCATTTCAAGTACGATAGAGGAAAGCTCCTTTACCTCCACCTCAGGCACATACTCTTTCCCGATGGGGCATTCATGTGAGCAGTAGTAATTGCACAGGGAAGGCTTTTTATAGGCGCGAGCCATAGCAAGCACATCATATGGCTGTGGTGCAATCCTCTCATTTTCAATTTTTTCCACACGGTCTTCAGAAATGACCTCCAGCAGTTCACTCGCCTCTGCGCGGGTCAGCCCCAGATCCTCCCGTGCCTGAAAGTACCGGTTTTTGTTTTCTTTCGTTGATGCCTTTCCCATGAGATCTCACTCCTCAGTTTTTCTTTTCCTTCTGCAAGCGTTGATTCAGTGCCAGGAATTGTGTTGCCCTTGAGATGGAACATTTTTCCTGCGCAATTGTTGTCTACATATTAACATATATATCTTATTCTAACAATAGCCTTTTCTGTTTATGAACTGCCAACTACGGTTTTACCAGGATACTATTGCGACTATCTGGTTTGCATGGTGTCATGTCAAAAGACAGTTTCAACGTCATCTACAGGCAAAAAAGATTCTGTAAAAAAGTTGGAAAAACTCCGCTTTCCAAAACCCCTTTTTTCGGAACTAACCCCACAGCTAACCCCACGGGCTTTTTCGGGTGCTTCATTTTACCTCAAAAAGTTAGAAAAACACCGGATTTCCAATCGAAATCCGGCGTTTTTATGGTTGCGGAGGCAGGACTCGAACCTACGACCTCCGGGTTATGAGCCCGACGAGCTTCCAACTGCTCTACTCCGCGATATTCTGTTGCACTCCTTAAGTGCTTACATATTATAGCATGGGCAGGATGCTTTGTCAACCCCTATTTTTGTGCGGAGGGGTAGTTGGCTGCAGACACCGAGATATGACAAAAGAAAGAAGTGCAGAAAGAATCGCGGATAGATGAGGAAGGCGCTTTTTCAGTATTGCGGCTTTCGGGTTATTTGCACCGCACACCATGGGGCGGGACTGATCGGTCAGCCCCTTGGATAACGCGCGTAAGGCGCTTTTCTCTGACGGAAATCTTTGCTTTCCTTTCGATACCGCGCAAGCAGCGATTCCGCATCCCAGTCGGGGTGCTCAAAATCGCGGTGCCCGGCAAGCAGGGAGAGGAAAGGCTTGCCATCCTCGCGAACGGGGGGCAGGAAGTGAAAATCCTCCGGGTACATTTTCCGCAGCAGATCCAGAAGCTTTACGCCCAGGGCCACGGGCTGCAGAAGCGTTTCGTCTGTGATGTGCAGGTGAATGCCGCCGCACAGGGTGCCCTCGTGCTTGGAGGTCGTGGGGCTGAAATACACCGGTGTGGATTCCACGCCCGGACAGCCCAGAGCGTTGAAGGCTCTCGAAAAAGCCTCTGCCTTGATGAAAGGCGCGCCGATGATGGCGAAGGGGTCGGCGGTCCCGCGGCCTTCGGAGCAGTTGGTTCCCTCGATCAGGCATGTGCCGGGGTACAGCAGCGCCGTTTCGTAGCGGGGGATGTTCGGGCTGGGCATTACCCAATAATGCTCCCAGTCCCGGAAGGTCATATCCCGCGTCAGACCGGCGCAGGGGACGATGTGCAGGTCGCATTTGCAGCCCAGCTCCTCGTTCATCATCACCGCCAGCTCGCCGCAGGTCAGGCCGTAGCATACCGGGATCGGGTAGCCACCCACAAAGCTGGCAGCTTCCTCCCGCAGAAGACCGCCCTCCACCCGGTCGCCCAGAGGATTGGGACGATCCAGCACCACCAGCCGCTTCCCGGCGGCAGCGCAGTCCTCCATGCAGTAGCGCAGGGAGGTGAGGAAGGTGTAATACCGGCAGCCTACGTCGGCAACGTCGTAGACCAGCGTATCGAACAGCGCCAAGGTATCGGCGGACAGACGTTTGGACTCCTTTGTATACAGACTGCGGACAGTCAGGCCGGTATCTTCGTCCACCTCGTCGGCGAACACCGCCCCGGCGGGCTTGTCGCCGCGAACACCGTGTTCCGGCGCCAGCAGAAGCCGCAGGTCACAGCAGCGTTTCAGCGCGTCAAAAGTGGGTTCATTGCTGCTGGTACGCCCGGAAGGGCCGGTGAGCAGTGCCGTGCGCCCAATAAAGAGATGGGCATATTCCGCCACGCGGTCAGCACCAAACAAAACCATGTTTTTTCCTCCTTGATGCCCGGTAACATGCCGGGGAATAATGCTACGCCATATTGTAAATCGGAATGTGTTTCGTGTCAAGGAGATCAGGGAAGCTCTGAATAAATCGGCAAGAACTGTGAGCGAGAGATTTTTCGGCCAATCGAGGCATCGAAAGCGGCGGAATACTTTGTGTACCCGCAAGGGGTATGCCGCATCCGTAAGCCGACTTACGTCGGCAACGGCTACGCTATATTTCCCGTTTTCGATACCGAAGAGTGGGCGGAAAGATCCGCTCACGGCCGCAGACGATTTGTTCAGAGGTTCCCTGGAAGGCAAACGAAAGCGGTGAGCTTCCACAGGGGAAACTCACCGCGTATATGGCGGAACTCAGGATTTTAGATCGACAGCGCGGTCGAAGAGGTCTTCCACATCCTTGCCGGGGCCTTTCGAGAGAAGAGAAACCACCACGGCGGCCAGCAGACCGGCGGCGAAGCCGGGAACGATCTCGTAGATATCGGTGGAGGACAGGAAAACCAGCCAGAGGATATCCACCGCAGCGCCGACGGCGATGCCTGCCACCGTTCCGCCGAAGGTGAGCCGCTTCCAGAACAGGCTCAGCAGAATGACGGGGCCGAAGGCCGCGCCGAAGACGCCCCAGGCGTTTTCCACCAGACCCATGATGGAACCGGAGTTGGGGTCGGAGGCAATCATCAGCGCGACGACGGCGATGACGATGACCACGATGCGCCCTGCCCAGAGCATTTCGGAGTCGGAAGCCTTCTTGCGGATGACGGGCTTATAGACATCGCTGGCAAAGGCGGAGGACGCCGCCAGAAGCTGGGAGTCGGCCGTAGACATGGCGGCGGACAGGATCGCGGACAGCAGCAGACCGGATATCAGCGCGGGGAAGATGCGGCGAACCATGGTGATGAACACGGTGGAGGAATCCTCAATTTCGCCCAGATACAGGCGGCCGGCGATGGCGGTCAGGGCGGACATGATCAGGATGATGGTTGTCCAGGAAATGCCGATCACGCTGGACTTGCGAAGTTCCTTCTCGGATTTCAGGGACATAAACCGGATGATGATGTGGGGCATACCGAAGTAGCCAAGGCCCCAGCCAAGGCCGGAAATGATGTCCTGAGGGGTGGTGAAGAAGTTGAAGAAGCCGTCTGGCAGGGCCGCGCCGGTCGCGGCACCGTCGCCTGCTTTGGCCAGCGCCAGAGCGAACAGAGGGGCGATCAAGAGCGCCGCCAGCATGATCATGCCCTGGAAGAAATCCGTCCAGCACACCGCGCTGAAGCCGCCAAGGAAGGTGTAGGCCACGATGATGAAGGCGGCGATGTACATAGCAACGGTGGGATCAATGTCCATGACCGTGTTGAACAGGGTGCCGCAGGCCTTGATGGAGGAAGCGGCGTAGATGGTGTAGGCCACCAGGAAAATGATGGCGCTGAGGATTTGCAGGGACTTGTTCTTGCTCAGGAACCGGTTGGTCAGGTACTGGGGGATGGTGATGGAGTCACCCGCAGCGATGGAGAACCGGCGCAGCCGGGGCGCCATGAAGATCCAGCTCACGGCGTAGCCGATGCCGAGACCGATGGCGATCCAGGTCTGACCCATGCCGCTTAAGTAGATGGATGCGGGAAGACCCATGAGCACCCATGCGCTCATATCGGAAGCACCGGCGGACAGAGCGGACACCCACGCACCCATGTTGCGGCCGCCGAGGAAGTAATCCTTTTCACCGGCGCCCTTGGACTTGCTGAAGAAGTACAGGCCGATGGCTACCATGAATACGAAATAGGCTATGAATACGGAAAGCTCAATATAATTCACAAAAATCCCTCTCTCTTTCGATACATGAAATAAAATCATGTATCCATGCTTAATAATGATGAAATCATTATACAAAGGTTTTAGGATTTTTGCAACGAAAACTTTCTTCCTGAGTTGTACAAAAAAACGTTGCCAAAGAAAGGAATTGGTGCTATTATACACAAGATATGATGAAATTTCCGCATGAAGAAGGGAAAAGCGGCATGAGCCTGAAAAAATATGAAGCATTTGTGTGGACGGTGGAGCTTGGCAGCCTGACCAAAGCGGCGGAAGCCATGGGCTCGACCCAGTCCCGCATCAGTCATGTCTTAAGCGCGCTGGAAGAGGAATACGGCTTCGTCCTTCTGCGCCGGAACCGGAGCGGCGTCCGGCTGACGGAGGCGGGGGCAATGGTGCTGCCCAAAATGCAGGAAATTCTTCAAAAGGATCGGGAGCTGACGGAGCTGGTGGAGGACATCCGCAGTGCCGACGCCGGAACCGTCCGGCTGGGAGCCTTTACCAGCGTGGCCGTCCACTGGCTGCCAGGGATGATCCGGACGTTCCAGAGCGCCCACCCCAAGGCTGAGCTGAAAATGTTCAACGGCGACTACCACGACATGGAGCAGTGGCTCCGGGAGGGGGAGGTCGATCTGGGCTTTGTGACCCTGCCTGCCCCCGAAGGGATGCGAACCATCCCGCTGACGCAGGACCCGCTGGTGGCGATTATGCCGAAGAACCACCGGCTGGCACAGCTGGACGAGATCCCCATTCAGGAGCTGGGAGAGGACCCCTTTATCAGTCTGCTGCAAAGCTCAGCTCACGATATCCACCGGGCGCTGGACAATGCGGGGGTGCGCCCGAACATCAAATTTACCACCAAGGACGACTATGCCATTCTGGCCATGGTGGAGCAGGGGCTGGGCATTTCCATCGTTCCCCAGCTGCTCATTCAGGGACGGACCCAGAATCTGGCGGTTCGTCCGCTGAAGCCCCGGGCAAGCCGAACGATCGCCTTGGCCATCCCGGAGGGGAAGCCTCTGCCTGTGGTCGAAGCGTTTGCCCAGACGGCGGTGGCATGGGTAAACGAACAGAGCAGGAAATAATAGCGTTTGTATTGGAGGATACTGAAAATGAACACGATTTCTGCACCCGAAGGGAATTCCGTTATTTCACAGGTTCTGGCGGCCTACGAGCTGCCGGGTACGATTCTGGACATTGCCCGCCACGGCAAGGGGCACATCAACGATACCTTCTGCGTATCGTGCCGTACCCCAAAGGGCGGCACTGTCCAATTGATATTGCAGGGGCTGTCCCAGGCCGCGTTTCCCCATCCTGAGGAAGTGATGGAGAATTTTGTGGGCATTACGTCCTATCTGCGCAGAGAGATTCTTGCCGAGGGCGGCGACCCTTCCCGGGAGACCCTGAGTCTGGTGAGAACCAGAGAGGGCGCGGATTTTGTCACCGACACCGACGGCAGAGTGTGGCGGCTGATGCCCTTTATCGAAAACGCCGACTGCTATCAGTCGGCCACGCCGGAGCTGTTTGCGGCGTCGGGACGGGCGTTCGGGCGGTTCCAGTACATGCTCCGGGATTATCCCGCCCGGACACTTCACGAGACCATTCCCCATTTCCACGACACTGAAGTCCGCTTCGGTCAGTTTCTCGCCGCGCTGGAAGCCGATAAGCTGAACCGGGCGAAAGGGGTATCCGCGGAAATCCAATTCTTTCTGGCGCGGAAAGAAGACTGCGGCGTTGCTCTGCGGGCGCTGCGGGAAGGGAAACTTCCCCTGCGGGTCACCCACAACGACACGAAGCTGAACAACATCCTGATCGACCGGGACACCCACGAGGGCATCTGTGTCATCGATCTGGACACCACCATGCCGGGCCTCTCCATCAACGATTTCGGCGACTCCATCCGCTTCGGCGCGAACCACTGTCTGGAGGATGAACAGGACTTGTCCAAAGTCAATTTTGACATTCAGCTATACGAGGTGTTCACCCGGAGCTTTCTGGAGGGGGCGCGGGGCAGCCTGACGCCTGCGGAGCTGGAATATCTGCCATGGGGCGCACGGCTGATGACGCTGGAATGCGGCATCCGCTTCCTGACGGATTACTTAGATGGCGACCATTACTTCCACGTCAGCCATCCGCAGCAGAATCTGGACCGTGCCCGCACCCAGATGAAGCTGGTGAAGGACATGGAGGAGCAGTTCGACGCCATGGGGGCGGTGGTCGCAAAATATGCGAAATGACGGGAAACACCGGCAAAAACGATCGCTTTCTTGGGTTGCAATTTCCGGCGGAGGCGTTATAATGTTCTTGAAAACAGATGCACATAATGCGCTTTTGCGCAGTATAAAGGAGGATACCACAATGAACATTCTGGTTACCGGCGGCGCCGGCTACATCGGCTCCCACACCTGCGTTGAACTTCTCAACAGCGGATACGATGTGACGGTCATCGACAACCTGTGCAACGCCAACCCCAAGAGCCTGAATCGGGTGGAGGCCATTACCGGCAGGAAAGTCAAATTCTACGAGGGAGACGTCCGGGACGAGGCGCTTCTGCGGAAGATCTTCGCGGAAAATGAAATTTCAGCCGTCATCCACTTCGCGGGCCTGAAGGCCGTGGGAGAATCCGTCGCCCAGCCCTGGCGCTACTACGACAATAACCTCAATACCACGCTGGTTCTGACCAAGGTCATGACGGACGTGGGCTGCAAGAAGATCATTTTCTCCTCCTCCGCCACCGTCTATTCCGGCGACAATGAGATGCCCCTGCGGGAAACCAGCCGCACCGGCAGCTGCACCAACCCCTACGGCTGGACAAAGTACATGACCGAGCAGATCCTCTCCGGCATTGCCCACGCCGACAAGGAGTGGAGCGTCGTGCTTCTGCGCTACTTCAACCCCATCGGCGCTCACGAAAGCGGCATGATCGGAGAAGATCCCCGGGGCATTCCCAACAACCTGATGCCCTACATCACCCAGGTGGCCATCGGCCGCCGGGAAAAGCTCAGCGTCTACGGAAACGATTATCCTACCCCCGACGGCACCGGCGTCCGGGACTACATCCATGTGGTCGATCTTGCCAAGGGACACGTGGCGGCGGTGAAATACGTCGTTTCCGGTCTGGGCTGCGAGGCGTTCAATCTGGGCACCGGAATCGGCTACAGCGTGCTGGACATGGTTCACGCCTTTGAGAAGGCCAATGGTGTCAAGGTCCCGTACCAGATCGTCGGCCGCCGTCCCGGCGACCTGCCCACCTGCTACGCAGACCCGGCCAAGAGCGAGCGCGTCCTTGGCTGGAAGGCGGAAAAGAATCTGGAAGACATGTGCCGTGACTCCTGGAACTGGCAGTCAAAGAATCCCATGGGGTACGGGGAATAAAGAACAGCAAAAAAACACGTCGGCCGTCCATTTGGATGGCCGATGTGCTTTTATAGTTTCAGATTTCCCGTTTCTCATAAAACCGGATGGACAGCAGCCATGAGACGGCGAAGATGACCATTGCCAGAATCGGAAGCAGTGCAATGGGGAGGGAGACACCGGATAAGTCCGGTGTGTCCAGAATGGCGGTGAGACCGCAGAAAATACCAACCACGCCGATGAAGACAATGCGGCCCTTCTGCGCGCCGAATTTGAACAGCGGCGGCATGGTCAGCGCGGAGGACAGCAGGGAGATCATGGCAAGCACTGCCAGCTGGTCAGTCAGGTCGGCCGGATTGAACGCGCCGCTCCGGCAGAGCCGGACGACGGCGGCAACTGCGGACAGCAGGAAAATGGTACCGGCGCAGATCAGGCTCATGATATACTTTCCGGAGACGTATTGCCGCCGGGTCACCGGGAGGGTGTCGCAGTAGGTGAGCCAGTGCTCCGCATCGTCATAGGCCAGCAGGTTCACCGGCAGGACGCTGCTGAGAATGCAGGGATAGTAGATGAAAAAGGGCGACTGCCCGTCCGAAGAAAAGGCGGAAAAGATAATAAACGCCAGCAAAAACAGGGGCATCAGCCGACAATAACTCCAAAGCAGGTAAAAATCCTTCCGAATCAAACCCTTCATTTCAGTGTTCCTCCTTTGCCATGAAAATGAACAGCTGCTCAATATCTACCGGACTGAACGTGGGATTCCCGGGAACGCCAGACCGCTTCACCAGAAGCTCGCAGCCGAGGGGTGACACCCGCTTACCGACGATGGCGGAAGCGGGAATGGCCGCCGCGTCCTGAGCTGTGCAGTGGAGAACCCCGTATTCCTCCTTCAGCCGGTCTTTTTCTTCGCAGAGGATCAGCCTGCCTTTGTGCAGGAAGGCAATGTAGTCGCAGATCTTTTCCAGGTCGCTGACAATGTGGGAGGAGATCAGAATGGCGTGATTCTCGTCCCGGGTGAATTCGTTGAAAATGTCCATGACCTCGTCCCGGACGACCGGGTCAAGGCCGCTGGTGGCCTCGTCCAGAATCAGAAGCCGGGGGTGGTGGGACAGGGCGACGGCAATGCCAAGCTTCATTTTCATGCCCCGGGAAAAATCCTTGAATTTCTTATCCGCGGGAACGGCCAGCCGGGTCAGATAGTCGGAAAAGACCGCTTCGTCCCAGCTGCGGTAAATGCCCTGCATGATCTTGCCTACCTGACGGGCGGTGAGACAGGCGGAGATGCCCACCTCGTCCAGCACCACGCCAATCTCTTCCTTGGACAGACACAGGTTCTCCCGGTTGTCATGGCCTAAAATGGTGACGGTGCCGCCGTCCCGGGAAATGGTGTTGAGAATCAGCTTGATGGTGGTGCTTTTTCCCGCACCGTTTTCGCCCACAAGCCCCATAATGCAGCCCCAGGGCAGGGTCAGGTTCAGATGATTCAGGGAAAAACCGGTGTAGTGCTTGGTTAAATCCCGTATTTCCAATGCGTTCATGTTCAATCCTCCATGGCAAATCTGACCATATCCAGAACTTCCTGCTCACTCAGGCCGACGGACTGGGAAAGGCGGACGATCTGGTCAATGTGATTTTCGATGTTTTTCAGGGTCTCCTCCCGGAGCAGCTCCACATTTTTGGGAGCCACGAAGCAGCCCTTGGCGGCGATGGTGTAGATGAAGCCCTCTTTTTCCAGCTCGTCGTAGGCACGCTTGGTGGTGATGACGCTGATGCGCAGATCCTTGGCGAGATTCCGGATGGAGGGCAGGGCTTCGTGCTCCTGAAGCTCGCCGCTGATGATCTGGGCTTTGATCTGGGAGTAGATCTGGTCGTAAATGGGAAGACTGCTTTTGTTGTCGATCAATACGGTCACTTTGGCACCTCACTTCTGTTACAACTGTATATGTGCAGTATATACAGATATAACAGATTTGTCAAGTACTTGGGCAAAAAAACTTCATGCATAAGCATCGCACCATGAAAAAGTGCAGATGCCGGTGCATGAAGTTTTTGCGCATCATTTCCGGTTGCCCTGAAGGGGCGAGGAAATGGCGCATTTCTTATTTTGCTATGCTTTTGCATAGCAAAATATCCCAGCCTGAAAGGCTGGGATATTATGAAATTACAGAACTTTGGACAGAAAATCCTGCAGACGGGGATTCTGGGGATTGCCGAAAAGCTGGGCAGGGGAGCCCTGTTCCAGAACCTTTCCGTCGTCCATGAACAGCACCCGGTTGCCGACCTCACGGGCAAAGCCCATCTCGTGGGTGACGACCACCATGGTCATGCCGGTCTCTGCCAGCTCCTTCATGACGGCCAGAACCTCGCCGACCATTTCCGGGTCGAGAGCGGAGGTGGGTTCGTCAAAAAGCATGACCTTGGGGTTCATGGCCAATGCACGGACGATGGCAATACGCTGCTTCTGGCCGCCGGAGAGCTGGTTGGGGTAGGCGTCCGCCTTTTCTTCCAGACTGACCCGGCGCAGCAACTGGGTGGCCTTGTCGTCCGCTTCCGCCTGCGTCATCAGACCGGTGCGCACGGGGGCGAGGGTAATGTTCTTGCGGATGGTCATGTTGGAGAAGAGGTTGAAGTGCTGGAACACCATGCCCATTTTCCGACGGACCACGTCGATGTCCGTCTTGGGGTCGGTGATGACCTCGCCGTCAAAGGTGATGGTGCCGGAGGTGGGTTCTTCCAGCAGGTTCAGACTGCGCAGGAACGTGGACTTGCCGGAGCCGGAGGGGCCGATGATGACCATTTTGTCCCCGGGGTAAATGTGTTCGGAAATGTCCTTGAGAACCAGATGGTCACCGAAGGATTTGCTCAGATGCTTAACGTCTATCACTTTGACGCAGCCTCCTTTCCAGTAAACTTTGCAGCCAGCTGAATACCATGACCAGCAGCAGATAGATGCAGGCGATGCCGATGAGGGGGAACATCTGCTCGTAGGTTCGGCCGTAGATGGCCTGAGCGGCGTAGACCATTTCCTTGCCGCCGATGACGGTGATGAGGGAGGTGTCCTTCAGCAGCATGATGAACTCGTTGCCGAGGGCGGGGAGAATGGCCTTGAATGCCTGCGGAATGACGATCAGACGCATGGTGTCGATGTAGCCGAGGCCAAGGCTCCGTCCGGCTTCGGACTGGCCGGGGTCAAGGGACATGAGGCCGCCCCGGATGATCTCGGAGACGTAAGCGCCGGAGTTGATGCCCAGGGTCAGGGCACCCACCATGGTGTAGTTCCGGGAGAAGGAGAAGATAACGAAGCCCATGATCAGCAGCTGCACCATCATGGGCGTGCCGCGGATGACGGTGACGTATACCTTGCAGATACCGTTGAACAGGCCGAGAATGGGGTTCTTGTGCCCTGTCCGCTGCTGGTCGTGGGCGGTCCGGATCACGGCCACCACAATGCCGAGGAGAATGCCCAGTGTCAGGGCCATGGCCGTGACCAGCAGGGTGGTGCCGACGCCGTTCAGGTACTGCTTCCAGCGGCTTCCTTCGATAAATGCCTGATAGAATTTGACGTAGAATTCCTGCCAGAAGGATGCGGTGCCGTCCCGCATCAGGGGTTTCCAAAGTTCGTAAAGTTCCACAGCTTCACCTTCTCATTTAATATTGCGCAGTATCGTGTTATACGCAGAAAATCGGCCTTCCCAGCGCGAAGGTCGGTTTTCCGGGTACAACCGTGCCAAGGACGGCTTGAGCCGCCCCTGGCTGAGCGATTGGATTATTCAGCGGAGATGTACTTGTCAACGATGGACTGAACGGTGCCGTCGGCGGTCAGCTCGGCCAGCGCCTGGTTGATGGCGTCGAGCAATGCGGTGTTGTCCTTGTTCACGCCGATGGCGTAGCTCTCGGTGACGTACTCGGTGTCCAGAATGGTCAGACCGGCGTTGGCGGCAACAAAAGCCTCAGCAGGAGCGGAGTCGATGACCACGCAGTCAACCTGACCGTTGATCAGAGCCTGCACGGCGGAGGCGCCGTTGTCATAGGCGGTGACATGATCGTCGCCGTAATCATCGGAGGTGTAAATGTAACCGGTGGTACCACGCTGGGTGCCGATCATCTTCTCGCCCAGATTGTCCAGAGTCACATCGGAGCCTTCCTTGACGATGACCACCTGCACGCCGGTGGCGTAGCTGTCGGAGAAGTTCATGACCAGCTGCCGGTCTTCGGTGACGGTGACACCGGCCATGACGATGTCGGACTTGTTCTGCTGAACGGCCAGCAGAGCAGCGTCGAAGTCCATATCGTCCACGACCAGCTCCAGACCCAGCTTCTCGGCGATTGCGCCGGCGACCTCAACATCGATGCCCTCGAAGCTGCCGTCATCGGCGACCATCTCATAGGGAGGGAAGGCGGCGTTGGTGGACATAATCAGCTTGCCGGACTCGACGGTCTTCAGTTCGGCAGCGGCGGTCTCGGCAGATGTGGTCGCAGCGGCCGTGGTCTCAGCGGCGGTGGCGGCGGGAGCCTCGGTGGTGGTCTTGGTGGTGTTGCTGCTGCCGCAGCCGGCGAACATGGACATGACCATCAGAACGGTCAGCGCAAGTGCAAATACCTTTTTCATAATTTTACTCTCCTTTTCATTTTTGACCTCCCGTAGCTGGGAGGTGATTGATGAGTGCATTATAGCGCGTATTTTATTCATCGTCAATAGGATGAATATACAACAATGAAGAGAAAATAAGGCCGTATGTAATATAAATACTACAAAAACCCGCAAGTTTAACATGTATATGTGAATATTCAGGGAATTCATCCTAAATTATTCCAGCAACTGAGTGCATATTATTCATCATAGATGAATATACAGCCATGCAAAGCCGCTGGTTGACGGAGAGGACAGCATCTGGTATAATTTTATGGAGAACATAATCGGGAGGACGCCCTATGAAAACCACCGTGAAGGAACTGGACTACGAAAAAGTCATGGCGCTGCCCCAGTATCCCCATCTGCATCCTGTAAGACCCGGCATTTTCTGGCGCACCCTTGTGCGGGGGCTGTCCATTCTGGGACTGGCCGGAACCCACTTCCATTACACCAGCGAGGGAATGGAGAAGGTCGGTAAAAACGAGCCGTGCCTGATTCTCATGAACCATTCCTGCTTTCTGGATTTGCAGATCGCAAGCACCATTCTGTACCCCCGACCCTACAATATTATCTGTACATCCGACGGCTTTGTGGGCATGGGCGGCCTGATGGCATGGGCGATGCGCACCATCGGCTGCGTACCCACCCGGAAATTCGTCACCGACCTGACGCTGGTGCAGGATATGGTCTACTGCCTGAAAGACCTGAAAAGCAGCGTTCTCATGTACCCGGAAGCCAGCTATTCCTTCGATGGCACCTGCACGGCGCTGCCCCGGAAAATGGGCGTGCTGCTGAAAAAGCTGGACGTGCCTGTGGTGATGATCGAGACTTTCGGCGCCTTCAGCCGCAACCCGTTGTACAATGAACTGCAGGTGCGCAAGAGCGTTCCCGTTTCGGCGAAGGTGCGCCTGCTGTACAGCCGGGAGGATCTGAAGGAGAAATCCGTCAAGGAGCTGTCCGACGGGCTGGACAAAGCCTTTTCCTTCGACCAGTTCCGCTGGCAGAGGGAAAACGGCATTCGGATCACCGACGGTTTCCGGGCGGACGGCCTGGAGCGTATTCTGTATAAATGTCCCCATTGCGGCACGGAGGGGGAGCTGACGGGCAAAGGCACCGGCCTGACCTGCCGCCATTGCGGCAAGCACTGGGAATTGACCCCCATCGGCGATCTTGCGGCGTCGGAAGGGGAGACGGAGTTTTCCCACGTCCCCGACTGGTATCGCTGGGAGCGGGAGCAGGTGCGCCGGGAGCTTGAGGACGGAACATACAAGCTGGACATCGACGTGGACATTGCCATGATGGTGGATTTCAAGGCCATTTATAAGGTAGGGCAGGGGCATCTGACCCACGACCGGGATGGCTTCACCCTCACCGGCTGCGGCGGGAAGCTCCGCTACACCCAGAAGCCCACGGCCTCCTATGGCCTGTACGCCGATTACTACTGGTACGAAATCGCGGACACCATCTGCATCGGCGACAACCGGTGCCTCTACTACTGCTTCCCCAAAGAGGGCTACCCGGTGGCGAAGACCCGTCTGGCGGCGGAGGAGCTGTACAAGCTCTGCAAGACCGGGGCGCTGGCAAAATAAGCATGAAAAATCCCCGACTTTGGTTGACCAGACCAAGTCGGGGATTTTCAGAGAAAAAGAGAGGTAAGAAAATGAAAAAGAAAATTATCATTGAGTACGCTTTCATTATATCCGGGGGCTATTAAAAAAATAAGTGCGCAAATATTAAATAAGTATTAAGCACGTAAAATTGAGGATGGTATTTTTGTGCAGAATGACAAATGTGAATTTTTTGTAGCTTGTGGGATGCAACCCTTGACATTTTTTCAAATTGGGGTATAGTAAAGACAAATGAATTAGCACTCTTGCAACGAGAGTGCTAAAACGAAAGGAAGGTAAAAGTAGATGACCTTAGAAAACTGTACCCAAAAATCCAGAGAAGCCATTCAGAACGCATGGAATCTGGTGCTTGAGAATTCCAATCCGCAGATGGAGCAGGTGCATCTGCTTCTGGCGTTGATACAGCAGGAGGATGGATTGATCCCCCAGCTGCTGAAAAAGATGGGCGTTACGGTGGAAAGTCTGGAAGCGGCGGCGGAAGCCGAGCTGCGGAAACTCCCCGGCGTGAGAATGAGCCGTGAGGCGAATGCCTTTTATTTCAGCCACGACGTAGAAGATGCTTTCACCGCGGCCGAGAAGCAGGCAAAGACCATGAAGGACGAATATATTTCCGTAGAGCATCTGTTTCTTGGCCTGATAGACGCCGCCCGGGGCAGCGTGAAGGAGCTGTTCAAGACTTACCAGATCGAAAAAAGCAAAGCGCTGGAAGCATTGCGGGAAGTCCGGGGCAATCAGCGTGTCACCACCGACAACCCGGAGGGAACCTACGACGCGCTGGAAAAGTACGGCACCGATCTGGTCAAGCGGGCAAGAGAGCAGAAGATGGATCCGGTGATCGGCCGGGATGAGGAAATCCGGAACGTTATCCGCATTCTGTCCCGGAAGACGAAGAACAACCCTGTCCTGATCGGCGAACCCGGCGTTGGCAAAACCGCCATTGCCGAGGGGCTTGCCCAGCGAATCGTGAAGAAGGACGTCCCCAAACAGCTGCAGGACAAGACCATTTTCTCTCTGGATATGGGCGCGCTGATCGCGGGCGCCAAGTACCGGGGCGAGTTTGAGGAACGTCTGAAAGCCGTGCTGAACGAGGTGAAGAAGTCCGAGGGCAAGATCATCCTGTTCATCGATGAACTGCACACCATTGTGGGCGCAGGAAAGACCGAGGGCAGCATGGACGCGGGCAACCTGCTGAAGCCCATGCTGGCTCGGGGCGAGCTGCACTGCATCGGCGCGACGACGCTGGACGAGTACCGCCAGTATATTGAAAAGGACGCCGCTCTGGAGCGCCGGTTCCAGCCGGTGCAAGTGGATGAACCCACGGTGGAGGATACCATCGCCATTCTCCGTGGCTTGAAGGAACGTTACGAGGTGTTCCACGGCGTGAAGATCGCGGATTCCGCCATCATTGCCGCCGCAACGCTGTCCCATCGGTATATCACTGACCGGTTCCTGCCCGACAAGGCCATCGATCTGATCGATGAAGCCTGCGCCCAGATCCGGACGGAAATGGACTCCATGCCTACTGAGCTGGACGCGGTGTCCCGGAAGATCATCCAGATGGAGATCGAGGAGGCCGCTCTGAAGAAGGAGGAGGACGAGCTGTCCAAGGCGCGTCTTGCCGAGCTGCAAAAGGAGCTGGCGGAGGAACGGGATTCCTTCAACGCCATGAAGGCGCAGTGGGAGAACGAGAAGAACGCCATTGGCCGGGTGCAGCAGCTGCGGGAGAAGATTGAGGACTTGAACCGTCAGATCGAAGCCGCCGAGCAGAGCTACGACCTGGAAAAGGCGGCGGAACTGAAATACGGCCGTCTGCCGGAAGCCAAGAAGCAGCTGGAAGAGGAAGAGCGCCGTGCCCAGTCCGCGAAAGACAGCAATATCCTTCGGGATAGAGTTACCGACGAGGAAATCGCCAAGATCGTGGAGCGCTGGACGGGCATTCCCGTTTCCCGGCTGGTGCAGGGAGAGCGGGAGAAGCTGTTGACCCTGGACGAGACCCTGCATAAGCGGGTAGTCGGTCAGGACGAAGCGGTTCAGGCCGTCACGGAAGCCATCCAGCGCAGCCGCGCGGGCATTCAGGACCCCAACCGCCCCATCGGCTCGTTCCTGTTCCTCGGCCCCACGGGCGTGGGCAAGACCGAGCTTGCCAAGGCACTGGCGCAGGCGCTGTTTGACGACGAGAACAACATGGTGCGTATCGACATGTCCGAATACATGGAGAAATACTCCGTGTCCCGTTTGATCGGCGCGCCTCCCGGATACGTGGGCTATGAAGAAGGCGGCCAGCTGACCGAAGCGGTACGCCGCAAGCCCTACTCCGTCGTTCTGTTCGACGAGGTGGAGAAGGCGCATCCCGACGTGTTCAACGTGCTTTTGCAGGTGCTGGACGACGGCCGGATCACCGATTCTCAGGGCAGAACCGTGGACTTCAAGAACACCATTCTGATCCTGACCTCCAACCTTGGCTCTGAGTATATCCTGAACGGCATCAACGCCGACGGTACCATTGAGGAAAGTGCCAAGGAGCAGGTTCGCGCGCTGCTGCGCCGCACCTTCCGGCCGGAATTCCTCAACCGTCTGGACGAGATCGTGTTCTACAAGCCCCTGACCAAGGAGAATGTGACCAAGATCATCGACCTGCAGATCGCCAAGCTCAACGACCGTCTGGCTGACCAACAGATCCGCTGCGAGCTGACGCCTGCGGCCAAGGCCGCCATTGTGGACGCGGCCTATGACCCGCAATACGGCGCCCGTCCCCTGCGCCGCTATGTGCAGCATACGGTGGAGACCATGCTCAGCAAGCGTCTGCTTCGGGGCGACGTTACCCCCGGTCAGACCGTCACCGTGGACGCCGAAAACGGCGAACTGGTGATGAAATAATTCCCCAAAAACAAATGCCCTGTCCGCTGAAAAGCGGACAGGGCGTTTTGCGTTTATTCCAGTTCCGTGCGGAGGGTGAGGGCTTCCGGCAGGTGGAAAATTTCCTTTTTCAGGAACAGGGGATAGAAATATTCCTGTTCCAGCCGTTCAAAGGGCAGCCATTCAAATTCGTGGGTGTGGTGCCGTTCCAGCAGGGTAAACTTTTCGCCTTTGGACAGCAAATCCGTGTGGGAAATGTCCATCAGGAAGTACAGGCACAGCTCGTGGTAGTGCAGGCCGTCCACATCCTCCGTGAAAAATGCCTGATTCAGCCACAGGGGACGGATGATTTCCGGGGTGATCTCCAGTTCCTCCTGAACCTCCCGCACCACGGCGGCTTCCGCCGTTTCCCCCATCTGCACCCTCCCGCCGGGGAGGTAATAGTAGGGGGAGCGCTCGTCGTGCATGGCAAGCAGTTTGCCCTCCGAAAGGATGACGGCGCAGACACGGTAATTGAACTTTTCCTTGCCGGAGACAAAAGAAAGGTCTATGCCGCTCATACGTACTGCTGGGTGTTCACATCCACCACGCCCCGGGTCGTCAGGCGCAGGGTGGGGATAACGGGCAGGCTCATGAAGGACAGCGTCATGAACGGGTCGATGTCCGTGCCGACGCCCAGAGCGTGGGCGGCCTTCTTGGCGTCTTCCAGAAGGGTGTTGACCTCCCGCAGGGGCTTGCCGCTGATGATGCCGGCAATTTCCAGAGGAAGCTCGGCCAGCACCTGCCCGTTCTCCACGACCACGATGCCGCCTCGGTTCCGGGCAATGCGGTTGACGGCGAAGGCCACGTCCTCGTCATTTGTGCCGACGCAGATGATGTTGTGGCTGTCATGGGCGACGGAGGTGGCCACCGCGCCGGATTTCAGACCGTAGCCCTTGAGGTAGCCGATGCCGATGTGGCGGGTATTTTTATGCCGCTCTACAACGGCCATTTTCAGAATGTCCTTGGATACGTCCACACCGGCGGCGTAGCCTGCGTCCTCGGTGATGATCTGCCCCGGCACCATGCCGATGACGCCCCGCAGACGGGTGTTGGCAAAGTCCGCGGGAGAAAGCACCGGCAGGTGGAAGGTGTCGTGGGCGCGCTTGTTCAGGTGTTCCGGGATCTCGGGCAGGGGGAAGTCCTCCACAATGCCGTCGTGGTAGACCCGCTTGCCCCGCTTGTACACCGTCACCACGTGGAAGTCCTTCAAATCCTCCACGATGGCGAAGTCCGCAAGATATCCGGGGGCGATGGCACCCCGGTTATTCAGCAGGAAGTACCTGGCGGCGTGAAGACAGGCCACCTGCACGGTCATGATGGGGTCGGCACCCATGGCGACAGCTTCCCGGCAGATGTAATCGATGTGACCCTTTTCCAGCAGATCGCTGGGGTGCTTGTCGTCGGTGCAGAACATGCAGCGGCTGAAATATTTCTGGGACTTGATCAGGGGCATCAGAGCCTCCAGATTCCGGGCGGCGGTGCCCTCCCGGATCATGATGAACTGACCCAGCTTCAGCTTCTTCATGGCGTCGTCAATGTCCGCGCACTCGTGGTCGGAGTAGACACCGGCGGCAATGTAGGCGTTCAGGTCGGTGCCGGAAAGACCGGGGGCGTGGCCGTCGATCTTCTTGTGGTGCGCCTGAGACGCAATGATCTTGGCAACGGTGGGGGAGTCGGCGGAGATCACGCCGGGGAAATTCATCATTTCCGCAAGACCCAACACCCGGGGGTGGTCGAAAAAGCTGTCGATATCCCGGTAGTCCAGATTCGCGCCGCTTTCGTCCAGCGCCGACGCCGGAACGCAGGAGGGAATCATAAACTGGGTGTCCACCGGCAGCCCTTCCGTGGCGCAGAGCATATAGTCGATGCCGTCGGTGCCCATGACGTTGGTGATCTCATGGGGGTCGGTGATAACGGTGGTGGTGCCGTGGGGGATGACTGCCCGGGCAAACTCCGCGGGGGAAACCAGACTGGATTCCAGATGGATGTGGGCGTCGATGAAGCCGGGGCAGACGATCTTGCCGGTCATGTCCACTTCGTCCCGGCCTTCGTAGCTGCCGAGGCCCACGATCAGACCCTCCGCCACAGCAATGTCGCCGGTGTCCAGCTCCCCGGAAAACACGTTGACATAGGTGGCGTTTTTCAGAACCAGATCGGCTTTCTCCCGCCCGGCGGCGACATCAATGATGTGCAGCTTTTTTAGAAGCTTGCGGTTGATCTTTCCCGACCAGCTTTCTGTATAACTCATAAAATCTGCCCCTTTCCAAGCTTTTGACCAGTATAGCACACCCGGGAGAAAATGTAAATTGCCTATTTCGCGGCGGCTGGGATGAATTGAGACTTGCAAAAGAATGTAAAGTTGCTATAATAGAGAAAACGTATGATGGCGGGGTGTGCCTGCCGGAAAGGAGCGCAAATATGTCTCTGCGGGGAAAGCTGGTGGTCTTCTGGATGAAGCACCGACCCAGGCACATTGCTACCACGCAGATGGTTGCACTGATGTTTGCCGCAATCATTCTCCTGGGGGCGCTGCTGCTGACCCTGCCCGCCGCGTCCCGGGACGGGGTGTCCTGCGGGCTGCGACCGGCGCTGTTTACGGCCACCTCCGCCACCTGCGTGACGGGACTGGTGCTGTACGATACCTGGAGCCAGTGGAGCGGTTTCGGCCAGATTGTGATTCTGTGTCTGATTCAGATTGGCGGATTGGGCTTCATGTCCGTGGCGACGCTGCTGATTTTTCTGCTGCGCAGGAAGATCGGCCTCCAGCAGCGGCTGATGATCGCCCAGTCCCTGAGCGTGAACGATATCAAGGGCGTGGTGCGGCTGCAAAAACTGGTGCTCACCGGCAGCTTCTCCGTGGAAGCCGTGGGGGCGATCATTCTGACCCTTCGGTTCTGGCCGGAGTATGGGTTTACAAGAGCGCTGCGCTGGGGCATTTTTCACTCTGTTTCCGCGTTCTGCAATGCGGGCTTTGACATTTTCGGCGCCATTGCCCCGGGGCAGAGCCTGATAGAATTTAACGCAGACCCCGTTGTGCTTCTGACGCTGTCGGCGCTGATCATCATCGGCGGCCTGGGCTTTCTGGTGTGGGAGAACATTGCCCGGAAGCGCTCCTTGCGCAAGTTCAGCGTGTACACCAAGCTGGTACTGCTGATCACGGCGGCGCTGCTTGCCGTCGGCTGGGCGGGAACCTGTCTGCTGGAATGGAACAACCCGGAGACGCTGGGCGGCATGACTGTGGGCGAAAAGCTGCTCAACGGCTTTTTCCAGTCCGCGACACTGCGCACCGCGGGGTTTGCGGCGATTGATCAGGCAAAGCTTACGGAAAGCGGCAAGGCCTTTTCCTGCGTGCTGATGTTCATCGGCGGCTCCTCCGGCTCCACCGCCGGCGGCATCAAGACCGTGACGTTTCTGGTGCTGGTGCTGACCATCTGGGCGAGAGCCAGAGGGAAAAGCACGGTCTGCGCCTTCAAGCGGACGATCCCCGACGAGCAGACCCAGAACGCCATGATCATTGCCTTTATCGTGCTGGCACTGGCCGTTTTCGGCGGCATTTTCATCAGCGCCACGTCGCCCATGGACTTTACGGACGCCGTGTATGAGGCGGTTTCGGCGTTGGCGACCGTGGGATTAAGCGCGGGCGGTACGGCTTCCTTAAGTATCCCGGCGCAGATTCTGATCATTATTTATATGTATTTCGGACGGGTCGGCGTACTGACCATCAGCCTGGGCTTCCTGGCGGGAAACCGGGCGGAGGAGCGGTTCCGCTATGCGGAAACCAATTTGCTGATCGGATAAGGAGAGAATTATGAAGTCTTACATTGTCATCGGTCTCGGCCGTTTCGGCGGCTCTCTGGCGCGGCAGCTGTGCACGCTGGGGGCGGAGGTGCTGGCCATGGACGTGCACAACGACCTTGTGCAGCAGCTTGCCAACGACGTCACCCACGCGGTGGTGGGCGACGCCCGGGACAAGGAAGTCCTGCGGGCGCTGGGCGTGCGGAATTTTGACTGCGCGGTCATTGCCATCGGCGACGATCTTGCGGCCTCCGTGCTGATCACCATGAACTTAAAGGAGCTGGGCGCGCCCTACATCGTCTGCAAAGCCCACGACGAGACCCACCGGCTGGTTCTGGAAAAGTTGGGTGCCGACCGGGTGGTCATTCCGGAGCAGGAGCACGCCCAGCGGCTGGCGAGAAGCATGTACTCCCACAATGTGCTGGATTACATCGAGCTTTCCGAGGACTACGGAATTCTGGAAGTTCCCGCCCCCAAGAGCTGGATCGGCAAGTGCATCAATGAGCTGAACGTCCGGGCGAAGCTGGGCGTCAACATCATCGCCGTGGAAAACGGGGACAAGACCAACGTTTCCCCCGCCGCGGATTACCGGATTCAGGAGGGGGACGTGATGGTGGTTTTGGGGGACAATTACGCCCTCAGCAGGGTGCAGAAGCTGTGACGGAGCAGAGGATCACCTCCCGGAAAAATCCCCTTCTGCAACAGGTGAAAAAGCTGCTTTCTTCCCGGAAGGCAAGGGAGGAAGCGGGGCTGTTCGCTGCCGACGGGGTCAAGCTTCTGGCGGAGGCCGTCCGCTGGTATCCGGGACTGGACACGGTGATCTTATCCGACGGCGTTCATGCGGACGTGCCGGAATCGGTGCGGCTTTTCCGTGTGCCGGAGGACGTGATGGCATCCATCTCCCCCATGGAAAGTCCTCAGGGGGCGCTGTTTCTGTGCCGCCTGCCGGAAAAGAAGACATATGCGCCGACACCCGGCTGCCTGCTGCTGGACGGCATTCAGGACCCGGGAAACCTTGGAACCATTCTGCGCACGGCGGACGCGCTGGACATTCCTGTGACGCTGCTGGAAGGCTGCGCCGACCCCTACAGCCCCAAGACGGTACGCGCCAGCATGGGCGCGGTGTTCCGCACCCAGCCGGTGAAAGCGGACTGGGCGGAGGTAAAGGCCGCCTGCGGGGTTGCCGGAATTCCTGTGGCTGTGACGGCACTGAGCCGGCGGGCGAAGGATTTGCGCAATGCTGACCTTCGCGGCATGGCGGTGGTCATTGGCAGCGAGGGGCAGGGCGTGCGCCGGGAAATTCTGGAAAGCGCCGACGGGGAGCTTATCATCCCCATGAATAAGCGCTGTGAGTCCCTGAACGCGGCGGTGGCGGCGGCCATCGTCATGTGGCAGATGAAGCAATAGAGAAACGGCATAATATAGAGAGAAACAGGTGAGAAAATGCTGGTACACTGGATATGGTTCGCTCATCGCCCCGGGCTGAACGACCGGGACAAAATGGCACTGTTGCAGCATTTTCGGGATCCTGAGGACATTTACTTCGCCGACGACGGGGCGTTTGACGCCATCGGTCTCAGCGAGGACGCAAAGACTGCCCTTCGGGAGAAAAATCTGACCTCCGCGGAGGAAATTCTGGAAGCCTGTGACCGGGAAAAGCTCCACATCCTGACCTGTCAGGATGCGGCTTATCCCGCACGGCTCAAAAACATTGCCGACCCGCCAACTGTTCTTTACTACAAGGGGCGGCTGCCGGATTTTGACGGAAGCCCGGTGATCGGCGTGGTCGGCACCCGGAAGGCGTCGGCCTACGGACTGACCACCGCCAAACGCATGGGCTACCAGATCGCCCGCTGCGGCGGCATTGTGGTATCCGGGATGGCCTACGGCATCGACGGCATGGCCATGTCCGGAGCGCTGACCGCAGGCGCACCTGCGGTGGGTGTGCTGGGGTGCGGCGCGGATATCGTCTATCCCGTTTCCAACCGGGCGCTGTTCCGGGACACGGAGGAATACGGCTGCATTCTCAGCGAGTTCGCGCCGGGGACGCCGCCGGCAAAATGGACGTTTCCCAAGCGGAACCGGATTATCAGCGGCCTGAGCTGCGGGGTGCTGGTTGTGGAAGCGCCGGAGAAAAGCGGCGCGCTGATTACCGCCCGCTTAGCCGCCGAGCAGGGGCGGGACGTGTTCGCGGTGCCGGGAAACATCGACCAGCCGTCCTTTGTGGGGAGCAACCGGCTTCTGCGGGACGGGGCGATCATGGTTTCCTCCGGCTGGGACGTTCTGAGCGAATATGAAGCCCTCTTTCCGGATAAGATTCGGAAGGAAGATGCGCCTGTCCACCAGACGGCCTATCCGGACGAGGTGCGCAAGGCCGCAGAAGCGGAAAAACCGCTGCTGAAAGTGGCGCAGAAACTGCGTCTTCCCCGGAAAAATGAGAATCTTAAAAAAGATTTAGCCCCTCAGGGCATTGACAAGACGCCTTGCGCGCCTTATAGTGACGTAGGCTCGGTCAGGCCGAAGCTGTCGCCGGAGGAGCAGACCATTGTGGACGCCTTAAGCGGCGGGCAGCGGCTGGTGGACGATGTGATCGCCGAAACCGGCCTGTCCACCGGAAAGCTGCTTTCCAGCCTGACCATGCTGGAACTGAAGGGCATAATCAAGCGCCTGCCTGGCAAGCGCATTGTTCTGAGCGGAAAATAGAGAGACGTAACCGCTGAATCTGAAGTACGAAACGGAGAATTTTCATTCATGGGCAAACCTGAAAATCTGGTGATTGTGGAGTCCCCCTCCAAGGCAAAGACCATTGGCAAATATTTAGGAGACGATTATGTTGTCAAGGCCAGCATGGGGCATCTCCGGGATCTGCCGAAAAGCAAAATGGGTGTGGATCTGGAGCATGACTTTACCCCCCATTATATCCCCGTCCGGGGCAAGGAATCCCTGATCAAGGAACTGAAAACCGATGCGGAAAAGGCGAAAACCGTGTACCTTGCAACCGACCCTGACCGGGAGGGCGAGGCCATTTCGTGGCATTTGAAAGAGCTGCTGAACCTCCCCGACGGGAAGGCGCAGCGTGTGACCTTTAATGAGATCACCCAGAAGGTGGTCAAGGAGTCCATCCGCCACCCCCGGGATATCGACTATGATCTGGTTGACGCCCAGCAGGCGCGGCGTATTCTGGACAGGATCGTGGGCTATGAGCTTTCCCCGCTGCTGTGGAAGAAGATACGGCGGGGTCTGTCCGCAGGCCGCGTTCAGTCCGTCGCCACCCGGCTGGTGGTTGACCGGGAAAACGAAATTCGCGCGTTCCAGCCAAAGGAATACTGGACGCTGGACGTGACATTGAACCGTATGGGCAAGTCCGGCGCCTTTGTCGCCCACTACTGGGGCGAGGAAAAGAAGCGGGAGCTGGAGAATGAGGCTGATACCCTTGCCGTGATCGGTGACATCGACGGGAAGGAATTCGACGTTACCAACGTCAAAAAAGCGGAGAAAAAGCGCTATTCCGCGCCGCCCTTCACCACCTCCACCCTGCAGCAGGAGGCGTCCCGGAAGCTGGGCTTCACGCCGAAAAAGACCATGATGGTCGCCCAGCAGCTGTATGAAGGCGTGGACGTGGCAGGGGAAGGCACCACCGGTCTGATTACCTATATGCGTACCGACTCTCTGCGGCTTTCCGACGAGGCCATGGACGCTGCCGCCGGGTTTATCCGCAGCCGCTACGGAAATGAGTATTATTACGGCCAGCACCATGTGTTCAAGACCAAGGCAGGGGCGCAGGACGCCCACGAAGCCATCCGGCCGTCCCATGTGGAACTGGAGCCGGAACGGGTGCGTACCAGTCTGACCCCCGATCAGTATAAGCTCTACAAGCTGATCTGGAGCCGCTTCCTCGCGACGCAGATGGCCTGCGCCGTTTATGACACCGTGTCCATCGACACGATGTGCGCCGGGCATGTGTTCCGCGCCAGTCACCAGAGCCTGCGCTTCGCCGGTTTCATTGCCGTTTACGAAGAAGGACGGGATGATGAGCAGGAGGCCGTCGGCTCTCCGCTGCCGGATCTGGCAGTGGGGGAGAAGACGCTTCCTACCAACATCCAGAAGGAGCAGCATTTCACCCAGCCCCCCGCCCGGTATACCGAGGCGACGCTGGTCAAGGCCATGGAGGAAAAGGGCGTCGGACGTCCTTCCACCTACGCTGCCACCGTGTCCACCATTGAAGACCGGGAGTACGTAGTCAAGCAGGACAAGCGCCTTGCCCCCACGCCCCTGGGCGAGATCGTCACCGGGCTGATGGTGGAGCGCTTCACCGATATCATCGATGTGGAGTTTACCGCCAATATGGAGTCCCGTCTGGACGATGTGGAGACGGGCAAGCAGAACTGGAAGGACTTGCTGGCGGATTTCTACAAGGATTTCAGCAAGGAGCTGTCCGACGCGGAGACGGCGCTGGAGGGGGTTCACCTGAAGGTGCCGGAGGAGGAGACCGACGAGGTCTGCGAGCTGTGCGGACGGAAAATGGTGGTGAAAACCGGCCGGTTCGGAAAATTTCTGGCCTGCCCGGGCTACCCGGAGTGTAAGAATACCAAGCCTCTGGTGGAGCGGATGCCCGGTCGCTGCCCCAAGTGCGGCAGTGGAATCCTCAAGCGCAAGTCCAAGAAGGGCTACGCCTACTACGCCTGCGAGCGGGGCGCGGAGTGCGGCTTCATGACATGGGACGTTCCCACCGCTGAGGATTGCCCGGAGTGCGGACAGACCCTGTTCAAGAAATCCGGCAAGGGGCGCATGAAGCCCTTCTGCATCAACGAGAAATGCTCCCGTTTCCTCCCGGAGGACCAGCGGGGCTACTATAAAAAGAAGACTGCCGAGGAAGGGGAGGCCACCCCGGAGGAAAAGTCTGCCGAGAAGAAGACGGCGGCAAAGAAAACGACGGCAAAAGCCCCGGCAAAGAAGACGGCAGCAAAGAAAACCGCGGCGAAAAAGACTGCGGTGAAGAAGACCGCCGCCAAGACCACAACGAAGAAGACGACGAAAACATCCTCTAAGAAGGAGAGCAAGGCATGAAGGTAAAAGTCATCGGCGCGGGGCTGGCCGGAAGCGAAGCGGCATGGCAGCTGGCAAACCGGGGCATCGAAGTGGCGCTTTACGAAATGAAGCCCAAAAAGATGACCCCCGCCCACCACAGCGAGGATTTTGCCGAGCTTGTCTGCTCCAATTCCCTGCGGGGCGACCGGCTGGAAAACGCCGTGGGGCTTCTCAAGGAGGAGCTGCGCCGCTGCGGCAGTCTGATTCTCGCCTGCGCCGATGCTACCCGGGTGGAGGCGGGCGGCTGCCTGGCTGTAGACCGGGGCGGCTTTTCCCGGATGGTTACGGAGAAAATCCGGAATCACCCCAATATCACGGTGATTTCCGAAGAAATCACCGAAGTCCCCGAGGGGCCGGTGATCGTGGCTACAGGGCCGCTGACTTCCGATGCTTTGAGCGAGGCCATCGGGCATTACTTCGGGGAGACCGGGTATCTGCACTTTTTTGACGCAGCGGCACCGCTGGTTTCGGCGGAGTCCATCGACATGAATCTCGCGTGGTGGCAGTCCCGGTACGACCGGGGAACGCCCGATTACATCAACTGCGCCATGAACAAAGAGCAGTACGAAGCCTTCGTTCGGGAGTTGGTAAACGCCGAGGAAGCCCCGGTGCATGGCTTTGAGGACAAGAACGTCTTCGAGGGCTGTATGCCCGTGGAGGTCATGGCGCGGCGAGGCGTGGATACCCTGCGCTACGGCCCCATGAAGCCCGTGGGGCTGAGAAATCCTGCCACCGGCCATGAGCCTTACGCCGTGGTGCAGCTGCGGCAGGACAACGCGGCAAAAAGCGTGTACAATCTGGTGGGCTTCCAGACCCACCTGAAATTCGGCGAGCAGAAGCGGGTATTCTCCATGATACCCGGTCTGGAAAACGCGGAATTTGTCCGCTACGGTGTGATGCACCAGAATACCTTCCTGCAAAGCCCCAAGCTGCTGGATAAGTACTACGCAGACCGCCGAAACCCGCTGGTGGCTTTTGCCGGGCAGATGACCGGCGTGGAGGGGTACGTGGAATCCACGGCCTCCGGGTATCTGGCGGCGGTGGCCATGGCGGCGAAGGTACAGGGACGGGAAGTTCCCGATTTTCCCAAGGAGACCGCCATCGGTGCGCTGGGGCAGTACGTCAGCGACGAAAGCATTGAAAATTTCCAGCCCATGAATATCAATTTCAGCATCATCGCACCGCTGGAAAAGCGCATCCGTAAGAAGGCAGAAAAAAATCTCGCCATTGCCGCGCGGTCGCTGGACGTGATCGATAGGCTGGTGGCGAAGGGCATCTGAAAGAAAGAGGTGGAACGGTTGAAGATCATTCTTGACGCGATGGGCGGCGACAATGCCCCCGAGGCTCCCGTTTTAGGCGCTGTGGAAGCGGCAAAGACCTACGGTATCGAGATCGTGCTGGTAGGCCGGGGAGAGGATATCCTTGCGGTTCTCAAGAAGCACGGCATTGACAACCTGCCGGAAGGCATGGAGATCTCCAATGCCGACGATGTGGTGGACATGCATGACGATCCCGCATCCATCATCCACAAGCGGAAGAATTCTTCCATGGTGATCGGCCTGAAGATGCTGGCGGACGGGCTGGGTGACGCGTTCGTGTCCGCCGGTTCCACCGGCGCGCTGCTCACCGGCGCGACGCTGCTGGTCAAGCGGGTCAAGGGAATCCGCCGTGCGGCCATGGGCCCCGCCATGCCCAACAAGGCAGGGGGAAAGACCGTGATCGTGGACTGCGGCGCAAACGCCGAGTGTACGCCGGAATTCCTGCTGCAATTCGGTCTGGTCGGCTCCGTTTACGCGAAAAAGCAGCTGGGTGTTGAGAATCCCAAGGTTGGTCTTCTGAACATCGGCACCGAGGACAGCAAGGGCACCGCTCTGCAGAAGGAAGCCTACGCGCTGCTGAAAGACGCGGGAGAGAAGGGGCTTGTCAACTTTGTCGGCAATGTGGAAGCCCGGGATGTACCTCTGGGCGCAGTGGACGTTGTGGTCTGCGACGGCTTCAACGGCAACGTGCTTCTCAAAACCATCGAGGGCACTGCCATGTTCATGGGCAGCCTGATGAAGAGAATGTTCAAGAAAAACCTGCTCAGCAAGCTGGGCTATCTTCTGTGCGCCTCCGGGGTCAAAGACCTGATGAAGATGCTGGACTACCGGGAGATCGGCGGTACGCCGTTCCTTGGCATCCGCAAGCCGGTCATCAAGGCCCACGGCGCTTCCGACGTGCTGGCGTTCCGCAACGCGGTAAAGCAGGCTGCGGACGTGGCTGCGTCGGACATCACCGGTGAGCTGGAAGAAAATTTACAGCGGCTGGCTGCTGAAAAAGAGAAGGTGACGGAGCATGATTAAGGACTTGGAGGCCGTCATCGGCTACCGGTTCCGGAATATTTCCCTTTTGCAGAATGCGCTGACCCATTCCTCCTACGCAAACGAGCGCTGGCACAACAGCCTGCTCAGCAACGAGCGGCTGGAATTTCTGGGGGACAGCGTGCTGGGAATGCTGGTGGCGGAGTATCTCTACCGCAATTTTCCCAACCGCCCGGAGGGCGAGCTGACCCGGATGCGGGCGGACATGGTCTGCGAGACTACCTTGGCGGGTGCTGCCAACCGCATCGGCCTTGGGAACCATCTGCTCCTTGGCCACGGTGAGGAGCAGGGCGGCGGACGGAGCCGGGACTCCATTTTGGCGGACGCCATGGAGTCGGTGATCGCCGCGTGCTTTCTGGACGGCGGACTGGACGCGGCGCTGCAGGTGGTCAGGACGTTCATTCTGGTGGAGGTGCCGGTGACCAAGCTGCACAACGCGGACTACAAGACCGAGCTGCAGGAACTGGTGCAGCAGAAGAAAAATCAGGTGCTGGCTTATGAGCTGGTGGGGCAGTCCGGCCCTGACCACGACAAGCAGTTTTCCGTGGAGGTCTCCCTCAACGGCACGATCGTGGGCAAGGGCGTCGGCAGCAGCAAAAAAAGGGCAGAGCAGGACGCCGCCCGCTGTGCCATCGAGAACCTTTTCCCGGACAAAGCGTAAAATGTCGAAACGACGCGGTCTTTCATGGGCGGTCGTAAAACAGTGAATGGAGCGTATCGGTGCAGATACGCTCCATTTCTTGTGCAAACATGCTATTAACGAGGTACGGCCCCTTGGCTCTCCCTCTGGGAGAGCTGTCACCGCAGGTGACTGAGAGGGCCTTGCAGACTTGCTTACCCTCTCCGTCTTCGCTTCGCTCATACGATTTCTCGATAAAATGGTTAACACCATTTTATCCTGCGAATCCTTCGCAGGCCGC
>OLZT01000111.1_pt1 | contig 39061 bp, 35 predicted proteins | sample 1644501 | NCBI WGS metagenome assembly OLZT01 (sample SAMEA103958140, study PRJEB25191) | human gut metagenome | biome: human-associated habitat [ENVO:00009003]; feature: intestine environment [ENVO:2100002]; material: feces | place: Germany | collected 2013/2015 | reverse complement strand
CTTTACGTTATTCAATTTACAAGGTACAGCCGTTCGCGCTCTCGCTTGAACTCTTTTATACTACCACAAGCCGTTCAACTTGTCAAGACTCTTTTTTTGTCTTTTTCAAGGTTTTTCGGTTCGTAGAGCCGCTCTCAGCGCCTCACAGGAGGCGTCTCGCTGACAGCTCAGGTATGATATCACTGTTTTTTCATTTTGTCAACCCCCAATTCTTGCTTTTTGGAAGGATTTTTGATACGATAGCGAAAATACATCATGAAAGGATGATTTTCATGGATACGCTTGCCTGTGCGCAGGTTCTCTGGGACTATCTGTGCATGAATCAGCCCCCCAAGAAAGCGGACTGCATCGTGGGCTTCGGCTGCTATAACGAGGATATTCCCCGCCGGGCCGCTCAGCTCTATCGGGATGGTTTTGCCCCCTGGGTGCTCTTTACCGGCGGACTGGGCCGAAACACCGCCCAGATGTGGACGGAAAGCGAGGCCCAACGCTTTGGTCGCATAGCCCTGTCCGAAGGCGTACCGGAAAATGCCCTGCTGCTGGAAACGGAGTCCACCAACACCGCAGAGAACATCGCTTTTACCCGCGACTTGCTGGCGCAAAAGGGCATTGCCGTGTCTTCCATCCTGGGTGTGCACAAGCCCTATATGGAGCGGCGCATCTATGCAGCCTGGAAAAACTACTGGCCCCAGATGCCCTTCTCCGTCACCTCCTACCCGCAAACCATGGAAGAATATCTGAAAGCCAATTCCGCTCGGGACCGCTCGGAACGGGCCACCATTGAAATGCTGGTAGGTGACTTTCAGCGCATGGACCTCTACGCCAAAAAGGGCTTCCAAATCCATCAGGATATCCCAGACTCCGCATGGGATGCCTTTCATTCCCTTGTAGATCTTGGCTACACCGCCCAGCTTGCAAAGTAACGGAATTCCCCCGGATCTGTCGAAATCCGAGGGAATGCTTTATCTTCTATGCTCGTCCAGGAATTCACCCAGGGAGGCCATGGCAGCTGTGATCCGCTCCGGTTCCGGCAGCATGACGATGCGGAAGCGCAGATCCTCAAACCAGTCAAAGCCGTGGCCGGGGATGACGAGAATGTGCTTCTCATGGAGGAACTTCATGGCAAAGTCCTCATCGCTTTCAAAATCAAACGCGCCTGTCTCCAGGCCCGGGAACAGGTAAAACGCAGCCCGGTTGGGAACCAAGGTCACGCCGGGGATTTTGCGCAGCCCCTCCACTGTGGCCTTGCTCTGCTCATAGAGCCGCCCGCCAGGGAGCATCATAGCCCGGGTGCTGTCCCGGTCCTGCAAGGCCGCGGGAATGACCAGCTGGGTCAGGGTATTGCCGCACAGGCGCATGGAGGCCAAGGCCGTCACGCCCTGCTCCACCTCAGCAAGCTCTGCCTTCGGGCCGGAAAATACCATCCAGCCGCAGCGGAAGCCGCAGATGATATGAGATTTGGACAGGCCGTTAAATGTCACGCAGGGAAGGTCCGGTGCCAGCGCCGCCATGGAATAGGTAGGCGCATTTTCAAGGGTCAACCGATCGTAAATTTCGTCCGCAAGCAGCAAGAGGTGGTTCTCCCGGGCAAGCTGGGCAATGGCCAGCAGCGTCTCCTTGCTGTAGATCGCGCCGGTGGGGTTATTGGGGTTGATCACCAGAATTGCCTTGGTGCGGCCGGTGATCTTGGCGCGCATATCCTCCAGGTCCGGATTCCAGGCATTTTGCGGGTCACAGCGGTAATAGACAGGCTTGCCGCCGCCGAGATAGGTATTGTTGCTCCAAAGAGAATAGCAAGGAGACGGAACAAGGACCTCGTCACCGGTGCCCACCAGGGCGGTCATCAGCATAGAGACTGCCTCGCTGACACCGTTGCAAATATAGATATCCTCCGGCGTGATATCCTGAATGCCGCAGCTCTTGTGATATTCCAAAATTGCCTGCCGCGCTGCCGCCATACCCCGCACATCGCAATAGGGCACAGCTTTATCCACATTTTCCAGCAGTGCCTGCCGGACACTCTGGGGCATTTGGAAGCCGAAATTCCCCGGGTTGCCCGTGTTCAGCCGCAGCACGGGGGTGCCGGCAGCCTGCATCCGCAGGGCTTCAACATACAGCGGGCCCCGAATGTCCGAATGGACATGAGTCAGTCTGTCTGATTTCAGTATCATTCTTTTCTCATCCTTCCGGTGTTGGAGAATTGCAAATTTCAGTTTATTATAGCACCGATTCACAAAAACGCAACAAAATTTCATTTTAAGTCCAGCCGTGTACGCAGCCAGTCCAATACATAGTACATGGTTTCATACCGGATATACGCCAGAGCGTTTTCGTCCCAAAGATAGCGGATTTGCGGAGAAAACTCCTCATCCCCCGCCCAGAAAAACAGAGCCAGCTCCAGGTCTTCAAACACCGGCAGCGCATAGGCAATGTCCGCGCCCTTCAGAGGTCTGCCGCCCATTTTTTCCAGCGCCGTCCGGTATTCCCCCGGGGCTCTCTGGGCAAACTCCGCCAAGACATCCCTGCTCTCCATGAGGTTCTGGTGAAACTGGAGGCCGAAGTCCGTCATATTCTTCCACACGCCGGTGATTTTGCGGTCCTCGCGGCTGTCGCAGACGAGGTCAAAAATGCTGAGCACCTCATCGAAACTGTTTCCGTCTATCCACGCGCCGCCGTCCCTGCGTTCCAAATCGCCGGTCCTGCGGGCAATTCGGTAGGGCGCCCCCAGGAAGGATGTATAGAGATAGTCTGCATCCATGGGCAGATGCAGCTTTTCAGCCAGGACATTCTGGTCATAGGACAGAAAAATCTGCTTCGCGCTCTGGGCCTGGACCGCATAGTTATTCCTTCGTTCCATAGAAACACCTCCTGCTTTTAAAGAGAGTATAGCATAGCCGGGCAAAAATGTCGAGGGCTGGGGTCTCTTCCCATTTTAAACCTTAAAAAAATCTTCTTCCGGTTGCCTTTTCGGACAATCAGTGGTAAAATAGGAAAGAGTTTAGCGAAATGAGTTGATTTACTTGCATTATGACAATACCCAGGTAGTCATTGACCTGGATGCGATTGAAAAAAACATAGACGCAGTTCAGGAGAAAACCGGGCTGCCCATTATGGCCATCATCAAAGCCGATGCCTACGGTCACGGGGCCATTCAGGTGGCCCGACTTCTGGAGCACAAATGCGCCTTCTTCGGCGTCAGCTCCATGCTGGAAGCCATGGAGCTCCGGCGGGCGGGGCTGCAAACGCCCATCCTGATTCTGGGCTACACCCCGGTGGCCGCATACCCCACCGCCATCCGTCAGGAAATCCGGCCCTCCATCTTCCACTATGAGGATGCGCTGGCCCTATCCCAGGCCGCCCAGGACGCCGGGCTCACAGACGTACCGTTTCACTTCGCCCTGGATACCGGCATGAGCCGCATCGGCTTCCAGGCCACTGCTGCCGCCGCAGACCAGTGCGCCCGCATTGCCGCCCTGCCCTGCTTAAAAGCAGAGGGGCTCTTCACCCACTTTGCCACGGCGGACAGCGCCGATCTGACCCGGGCAAAACGCCAGGCAGAGCTTTTCTACCGCTTTGACGATATGCTCCGGCAGCGGGGGGTGGAGATTCCCATCCGCCACCTGGACAACTCTGCCGGTATCATGAACTTTGACCACCCCTGCGAGATGGTCCGCTCCGGCATTATCACCTACGGCCTCTACCCCAGCGACGAGGTAGACCCCGGCGCGCTCTCTCTGACCCCTGCCCTGTCCTGGCAGTGCCGCATCACCCACCTGAAGCTTCTGGAGGCCGGCCGGGAAATCAGCTACGGCGGCACCTATGTGACGACCCACCCCACCCGTGTGGCAACCATCCCCGTTGGCTACGCCGACGGCTACCGCAGGAGCCTGTCCGGAAAGTTCTATGTGCTGATTCGCGGAAAGAAAGCGCCGATTCTGGGCCGGGTCTGTATGGACCAGCTCATGGTAGATGTAACCGACATTCCGGATGTGCAGCTGGAAGACCCAGTGGTGCTGATTGGCCGCTCCGGCAACGAATGCATCACCGTGGAGCAGATTGCCGCAGCAGCGGACAGCTTCAATTATGAATTCGTCTGCGGCATCAGCCGCCGGGTTCCCCGCATCTATATGCAGGGCGGCCGGGTGGTCAACGAGGTCCGGTATCTGCTGGATACGTAAGTTCAATCATAACGGAGGTCTTTCATGTCCCGTCAACAACGTTCCCCAATAATTCAAATTCTGCTGGTGCTCATCGCCGTTCTATTTGTAGCGGATGTGATTGTGATTGGGCTTTGCCTGAAAACACCCGGCAGCACAAAATCGAATCAGAAGCCCTCTGCTTCTCAGGGCAGTTCCAATACACCGTCCCCCACGGATGGCACGGAAGTGCCAACGGAGGAAGCCCCTCAGCTGGTTTCTACCGCCACAGTGCTCTCCACCGGCGACATTCTCATGCACGGTAAGGTCATTAACTCCGGCAAGCAAGATGACGGCAGCTACAATTTCGATTCCATTTTCCAATATGTCAAATCCTATTCCCAGGCTGCGGATTTCTCCGTCGCCAACCTGGAAACCACCCTGTGCGGCACGGACAACGGCTACGCCTATGCCGGAAATCCAAAATTCAACTGCCCCGATGCCATTGTGGACAGTTTGAAGGGGGCGGGCTTTGATATGCTGCTCACCGCCAACAACCACGCAGACGACACCTCCCTTGTGGGCTACAAGCGGACGCTGAACGTTGTCCGTGAAAAGGGATTGGACACCCTCGGGACCTATCTCTCCGCCGATGAACAGAAATGGACCATTGAAGAGGTCAACGGCATCAAGATCGGCATGGTGTGCTACACCTATTCTGATGGTTTCAGTCAAAACGGCTATCCCCTGCTGAATTACAACGAAGTAGGCGAAAACGGCATTCTGAACTACTTTACCTATGACAAGCTTCCGGAATTCTACACCCAGCTCCAGGGCTATCTGGACGAGATGAAAGCCGCCGGGGCCGAAGCCACGGTTGTTTACCTCCACTGGGGCGAGGAATACAAATGGAAGACCGGTGAGGGCCCCAACGCCAACCAGACTGCCATGGCTCAGAAGCTCTGCGACATGGGTGTGGATGTGATCGTCGGCGGTCACCCCCATGTGGTGCAGCCCGTAGACCTGCTGCAAAGCGGCACGGATGCCGAACACAAAACCATCGTCCTCTACTCCATGGGCAACGCCGTTTCCAACCAGCGCAAGGAGGAAATGCAGCAGAGCGAGCCCACCGGCCACACGGAAGATGGCGTTCTCTTCTGCGTTACCTTTGCCAAGTATTCCGACGGCAGCGTGTGCGTAAACAGCGCGGAGCTGATCCCCACCTGGGTGAATATGCACGCCAATTCCGGCTCTACGGAATACAACATTCTCCCCCTGGAAGAATCCACCGCAGCCCAATGGCAGGCCCAGTTTGGCCTGACCGACACCCAGCTGGCGAATGCCAAGGCATCCTTTGACAGGACCCAGGCTCTGGTTCTGCCCGGCATGGAAAAAGTGCAGAATTATCTGACCCAGCAGAAGCAGCTGCGGGAGTCTGCACCCCAAGACATTGCAGCATAATAACGGGGGAATACCAATGCCCAAATCACCGAAAAGGAACACAACTCTGATCAGACTGCTGACCGCATTGATCGCGGTGCTGCTGATTGCCAACGGGGCTGTGCTCTATTTGCAGTTCAAGGTACCGACGGATAGCGCGCCCACCGTTCAGCCCACGGAACAGCCCACCACAGGAACCGCAGCCCCCGCAACGGAAGCGGAGACCGAGCCCCCCACAACGACCCTGCCGGAGCCGGCGCATGTGGTCTCTACCGCCAGCATTCTCTCTACCGGCGACCTGCTCATGCACATCTCCGTGTTCAACTCCGGAAAGCAATCCGACGGCAGCTACAATTTTGACAGCATTTTCCGTTACATCACGGACCACGTCTCCGCAGCGGACTACTCCGTCGCCAACCTGGAAGTCACCTTCGCCGGAACGGACAATGGCTTTTCCTACTCCGGTTATCCCCGATTCAACTGCCCCGACGCCCTGGCGGACGCCACCAAAAACGCAGGCTTTGACATGCTGCTCACCGCCAACAACCACAGCTATGACACCACCCTGGTAGGCTTCAAGCGCACCCTGGAGGTTGTCCGGGCCACGGGTCAGGAAACCCTGGGCACCTATCTCTCCGCCGACGAGCAGAAATGGACCATTGAAGAGATCAACGGCATCAAGGTAGGTATGCTCTGCTACACCTATGCCACAGGCCTGGGCCCCAAGGGCACCCCTCGGCTCAACGACAATGCAGAAATCGGCGAAGCCGGGATCTGCAACTATTTTACCTATGACAATCTCCCCGCCTTCTATTCCGAGGTGGGCGGTTATCTGGAGAAAATGAAAGCCGCCGGGGCCGAAGCCACGGTTGTTTACCTCCACTGGGGCGAGGAATACAAATGGAAGACCGGTGAGGGCCCCAACGCCAACCAGACTGCCATGGCTCAGAAGCTCTGCGACATGGGTGTGGATGTGATCGTCGGCGGTCACCCCCATGTGGTGCAGCCCGTAGACCTGCTGCAAAGCGGCACGGATGCCGAACACAAAACCATCGTCCTCTACTCCATGGGCAACGCCGTTTCCAACCAGCGCAAGGAGGAAATGCAGCAGAGCGAGCCCACCGGCCACACGGAAGATGGCGTTCTCTTCTGCGTTACCTTTGCCAAGTATTCCGACGGCAGCGTGTGCGTAAACAGCGCGGAGCTGATTCCCACCTGGGTGAATATGCACGCCAATTCCGGCGTCACGGAGTACAACATTCTGCCCCTGGAAGAATCCACCGCCGCCCAGTGGCAGGCCCAATTCGGTTTGACGGATACCCAGCTGGCAAACGCCAAGGCATCCTTTGACCGAACCCAGGCGCTGACCCTGACGGGCATGGAAAAGGTGCAGAGCTATCTGGCCCAGCAGAAGCAGCCTCAAGAAAATCTCCCCCTGGGCAATGCCGCATAACAAAGGAGAAGACAAATGCCAAAACGACTGAAAAATACCCGGGGCTCTGCCCTGGTTGCTGTGCTCACCATCCTCATTGTGGTGCTGCTGATTGCCAATGCAGCCGTGATCTATCTGCATCTTCAGACTTCAAGCAGCACCGGCCCCGCCGCGCAGCCCACGGAAGCCACCACAGAAGCCACCGTCCCCACCACAGAGGAAACCGAGCCCCCTACCACCACCATGCCGGAGCCGGAGCATGTAGTCTCCTCCGCCACCATTCTCTCCACCGGCGATCTGGTCATGCACAAGCCCGTCTTCGATACGGGTCTGCAAAAGGACGGCAGCTATAATTTCGACAGCATCTTCAAATATATTTCCAGCTATGTAACCGATGCAGACTTCGCCGTAGCCAACCTGGAAACCACCCTCGCGGGTACGGACAATGGCTACAGCTACGCAGGCTACCCCCATTTCAACTGCCCCGATGCCCTGGCGGACGCCACGAAGAACGCCGGCTTTGATCTGCTGCTCACTGCCAACAATCACAGCTACGACACCACCCTGGTGGGCTATAAGCGCACCCTGGAGGTGGTCCGGGCCACCGGGCAGCAAACCCTGGGCACCTACCTCTCCCCGGATGAGCAGAAATGGACCATTGAAGACATCAACGGCATTAAGGTGGGTATGCTCTGCTATACCTACGCCACCGGCGTAGATGCCAAGGGCGCTCCCCAGCTCAATGGCAATGCGCCCATTGCAGAGGCCGGAATCTGCAACTACTTCACCTATGAGAATCTGCCCGCCTTCTACAGTGAAGTGGAGGGCTATCTGGACGAGATGAAGGCCGCAGGCGCCGAAGCCACGATGATCTATATGCACTGGGGCGTGGAATACGTCACCTATGCCCGAGAGCAGGAGCAGGCCATTGCCCAGCAGCTTTGCGATATGGGGATTGACGTCATCGTCGGCGGTCATCCCCACGTCGTTGAGCCTGTGGACCTGCTGCAAAGCACCGTTGACCCGGAGCACAAGACGGTCATTCTCTATTCCATGGGCAATGCGGTTTCCAACCAGCGTTTGGGCAACATCAGCTATGTGTCCACCCCCCACACCGAGGACGGCGTGCTGTTCAGCGTCACCTTCTCCAAATACTCCGATGATACCGTATACCTGGAAGGGGTCGACCTGATTCCCACCTGGGTAAACCTGAATTCCAACGACGGCTCCCGGCAGTATAACATCGTCCCCCTGGTTGACGACATCCGGGACCAGTGGATGGAAAAATTCAACATGACGGAAAACCAGTTCAATTCCGCCCAGCGCTCCTATGACCGGACGGAAGAGATTGTGGGCGAAGGCCTTGCCAAAGCCCAGGAATACCTCGCCGGCGCCAAGCAGACCCGCGAAGAAAATTATCTGCTTGCCGTCCAGAATCCCAGCTAAAACTGTCAAGCATAGCGCCCGTGTCTGATGTGTGCCCGTGTCTGATGTGCAGACACGGGCTGTTTTTTCGACAGTTTTCGCAGCCGTTCGATTTTATCGTTGAAATATTGACAAATGAACGCATATGTTGTACAATAAGTATGATAATAACGAACGATCGGAATTGAGGAGGTTCGCTGAATGATTCTGACCCACCCAGAGCAATATATGTCCACGAGAGAGGCGGCACTCCTCTGGGGCTATCCTCAGAATACGGTCAGCCGCTGGTGCCAGACCGGTAAAATTCCCGGGGCAGAGCAGACAGCTCCTTACAGTCCCTGGCTGATTCCCCGCGATGCACCCTGCCCCACCCCGAAAAGGGGAAAATAAAAACGCTCCCACGAGAGATCTTCACCCTTTCGTGGGAACGTTTTTTCTATAAAGCGAACTCAATCGCCAAGAGTCTGGATCCAGCTGCCCCTTTTCAGCATGGCAAGGCCCAGGACGCACTTCAATGCCTCCGGCAGCTGGCACAGTGCAAACAGCGGCAGAATGGAAAGCGACGTGAAGCGGCTCAGAGAGAACGCCAGCGTTACGCTGCACACCCACATAAACACGCTGTCAAACAGGAATGTGATAAAGGTCTTTCCGCCGGAGCGCAGGGTGAAATAGGTTGCGTTGGCGAAGGACTGGAAGGGCATCACCATGGCACTGATGAGAATCAGGTTCTGCGCCAGATGCCGCACTGCCTCCGTGGTATTGTAAATCGCCGGGAACAGGCCGGACCCAAGGGCCATAAGCAGCCCGAAGCAGAGGCCGGAGGTCACGGAGAAGGCAATGAGCTTCCGGTTGGTATCCCGGACCTCCTCCTCGCTGTGCCGCGCCCCCAACATCTGGCCCATGAGAATGCCCACGCTGACACCCAGGGACTGATAGACCACACCGGCCAGATTCCCCAAGGTGGAAGAAATGTTCATGGCGGGCACCACATCCAGGCCGCAGGTGGAATAGCACTGGTTCATGGTAACCACCCCCAGGGACCACAGCAGCTCATTGGCAAGCAAGGGCATCCCTGTAACGATGATGTTTTTCAGCAGCGACCTGGGGATCGCCATGGAGGCATAAGCCCCGCGAATGAAGGGGTGCTTTCCCCCATTGCGGTGAGTCCAGCCGGCAACCAGCAGCAGCTCCACATACCGGGAGATCACCGTCGCCAGTGCCGCACCGCGGACGCCCATAGCAGGTGCTCCAAAGTGCCCGAAAATGAACACATAGTTCAGCACCAGATTGACGGCCACCGCAGCCACACCGGCCGCCATGGGGACAAAGGTCTCGCCGCTTTCCTTCAGCGTACTGGCATAGGCATTGCAGATGGCAAAGGGCAGCAGGCCCCAGAGCATCGTCAGGTACTCCCTGCCATAAATCAGGACGGATGCAGCATCCGCAGCGTCTCCCTCACCGGTGAGATAAAGCCCGATCAGGCTGTCCCCGCATAGGAAGAACAGCACCCCCGCGCCCAGAGACAGAGCGGCGCAGATCAGAAACTTGAACCGGAAGGTATGCCGGACGCCTTCGGCATCTCCCCTGCCATGGAACTGGGCCGTAAAAATTCCGGCACCGGAGCTGGCACCGAAAATGCACAGGTTGAATACAAAAATCAGCTGGTTCACAATGGAAACGCCGCTCATGGGCAGGGTCCCCACCTGGCCCACCATAATATTGTCCAGCAGGGATACAAAATTTGTAATGCCGTTCTGGATGATGATCGGCACGGCGATTTGGAACACGCGCTTGTAAAAGGCCCGATCGCCAATATATCTTTTCAGCATAGAATCTCCTCAAAATAAAGTGAAAAAGCCGCTGCGACCGGGTCTCCCCATTCCCGCAGCGGCGAATATTTTTGGCCTTACAGCTTCTCTCCGGCCAGATACACCTGCATGGCGGAGTAATCCGGAGCGCAGACCAGGAAATCCGCAGCCTTGCCCTCTTCGATGGTGCCCACTTCCTTTTCCGCACCGATGGCGCAGGCGGGGTTATAGGTGGCGGCGCGGACAGCGTCCTCTTCCTTCACATCCCAGGAGATGACATTCGTCAGGCAGGTCCACATATTGGTGGCAGAGCAGGCAATGGTTCCATCGGCCAGCTTGGCAACGCCATCCCGCAGCCAGCAGTCCTGGCCGCCCAGCTGGAACTGGGTGCCCTCGGGCATACCGGCGCAGCGGCCGGAGTCAGAAATCAGGCACATCCGTTCGCCGCCAAACATAGAGAAGGCCAGACGTACAGAGGCGGGGTGCACATGATAGCCGTCGCAGATCAGCTCAGCCCGAACACCCGGTGTCTCCACAGCGGCGGGAATCACGCCGGGAGCCCGGTGAGAAATGGCGGGCATGGCATTGTACAGGTGGGTCAGGTGTCGGGCACCGGCATCAAACACCGCCCGGGCATGGTCATAGTCGGAATCCGTGTGGGCAACGGAGACGGTGCAGAGCTTGGACGCTTGCTCGGTGAATTCCTTTGCACCGGGGAGCTCAGGGGCCACGTCTACAATCTTCACCAGGCCGTCGCAGCCCTCCCACAGCTTCCGGAAGCCCTCAAAATCCGGGTCCTTCAAATAGTCCGGGTTCTGGGCGCCGCGCTTCTTATAGGAGAAGTAGGGTCCCTCCATCTGAATACCCCGCAGAGCGCTCAGGCCCTTAGGATGCTCCTTTTTCAGCTGAACGGCCGTGGCAAAGGCCTTCTCCAGCACATCATAGGGCAGGGTCATGGAGGCAGGTGCGAAGGAGGTCACGCCGTGCTGGGCATAGAAGGCTGCCATTTTTTTCAGGCCCTCATAGTCGCCGTCAGAAAAGTCCGCGCCGGAGTTGCCGTGGCTGTGAATTTCCACCAGGCCGGGGATTACGGTAGCGCCCTTGAGGTCTACCGCATCAGATGGGTCATTCTCCGGAAGAACCGCGCCAAACTTTCCGTCCTTCACTTCGAAAGCGCCGGTACGGAACTGGAAATCCGGGCAAAAAATCCGTGCGTTTTTGTAAAACATGAGCATTTACTCCTCTCTCAGCAATTCATTCTGATAAAACAATAGTATCATGTTTGGCCCGGGAAAGCAATTCCATTTTCAATTCTTTTCTAACCATTTTCTCCTGTTCTCGCCAGCAGTGCGCCACCGTTTTGGCGCAGCCAGTCCCGGCAGACCCGGTAGTCCGGCAGGACCTTTTCCACCTCCTGCCAGAAGGCGGCGGAATGGTCCATATGAAGCCTGTGGGCCAGCTCGTGAACCACAACGTAATCCAGCACCTCCCTGGGTGCCAGGGCCAGGAGGCAATTAAAGTTCAGATTTCCGGCGCTGGAGCAGCTGCCCCAGCGGCTTTTCTGGCAGCGGATGGTCACCCGGCCATAGTTCACGCCCATCTGGGGGGCAAACCTGCGCAGACTCTCATAAATCGGCTCCCGGGCCAATTCCTTCAGGGTTTCCAGCTGCTCTGCGCCGATGGCATGGAGCGCCCCCTGCTGCCGGTCCCGGAGAACCTGGGCCCGATGCGTGGCAATCCAGTCCGCCTTCTCCTCCAGAAACCGGTCAATTTCCCGCCGGGGCATCCCTATGGGCGCCCGGATGTCCAGGCTGCCGTCCGGGGCAATCCGCAAAGACAAACTCTTCCGGCGGGAGTACGTAATTTTTCCGTCCATTAAAACCGCGCCTCCAGCGCTCTGGCGCCCCGTTCCAGCAGCGTTTCCCAGCCGGAGCCAAGGCACTCTTTCAAAAGTGCGTATTCCGTCAGACTCCCATGGGGCACGGCCCAGGCCCCCGCATCGGTACCCGGGGCAATGAGGCCCCCCATAGAGGCGTACAGCGCCACATTTTCCATGGCGCTTGCCAGGATTCTCTCCACATCCGGCTCCGAAAACCGTCCTTTCCCCCGCAGATTTCCAATGGCCGACAGGGTAGGCACCCAGATGACCCCATTGTCGGCACAGGCCTGCAAAGCATCCCGATTCAGGTAGGCCCCGTGCTCGACGGTGTCCACCCCCGCTTCCGCAGCCGCCCGGACGGTTTCGGCCCCATTGGCATGGGCCATAACGGACATTCCCCTGGCCTTGGCAGCGGAGATGACCTGCCGAATCTCTCCGGGGTCCATACCCGGCTCCGACAGAACGCCAAACCGGTCAAAGTCCATAATGCCGGAGATCATGATTTTCACAAAATCTGCCCCTGCGCTTCTCTGCTTTTCCACAAGGGCTGTGAATTCTTTCCGGTCCGCATATTTCTCCCCGATAAAGGCCCCGTAATGTCCGGCCTTGCACAGCGGCGCACCGGGGGAAGCATAGCGGATGCCGTACTCCGGGGCAATGCGCTTGGCCAGCAATCCCACGCCCCATCGGTCTCCGCCGTCCCGGAGATAGGAAAAGCCCAGGCGGGCATAGGTTTCCAGGGTTTTCCGAATGAATGCTTCATCCGGCGCAGCCCGGTGCCGGGCAATGGCCTCCCGCCAGTTTTCTCCGTCCAGAACCATATGAATATGACAGTCACACCGCATGATGTTTTTCTATCTCCCTTCGCGGAAATGCTTCCTATTATCATTTTATTTTTATTATACCACACGCCACCCACAGCACCAGTCGTTCAACTTTTGTTACGTGTTCTTAAATTTTGCTTGCAATCGCTTGCATTTATCAATGAACTTGGGTATAATATAGAAAAGGAGCGTGATTATATGGCAAGCACATCTGCTGTCTATGCAAGAATTGATACAAGCCTAAAGGAAAACGCCGAGGGAATCCTTTCTCAGCTCGGCATATCTCCATCCAGCGCAATCCAAATGCTCTACAGTCAGATCGTTCTGACACGTGGGCTCCCGCTCAATTTGCATCTTCCCGCCAGTAAGCCCGTTGCCATAGGCAATTTAAGCCAGGAAGAAATCGGTAGAGAAATTCAGAAAGGCTTGGATTCCCTGAAAACAGGAAAGGCCTACACCCCTGATGAGGTGGATGCCGAGCTTGCAAGGGAGTTTGGCATATGAGCGAAAGCTACAAAATCATTTATTCACCCCAGGCCTTGGACGATTTAAAAGGGATATATTCCTACATCGCCTTCTCCTTAAAAGCTGCGTCAACTGCGAAAAAACTAGTCAATCGAATTCGTAAGGAAATTCGCACTCTCTACACAATGCCGGAAAGGTATGCCGCATTTAAATTGGAAACATGGCAACATGCAGGTACGCGCAAACTCGCAATCGGCAATTTTGTTGTAATATACACAGTTGATAATTCCAGCCGTACCGTTTCCATCATTCGGATTCTCTATGGCGGTATGGACATTGATTCCATTCTTTTGGAATCTTCCGAATAATAGAGAAAATCATTCAAAATAGGAGGAATGGACAAATTCTCGCCATTCCTCCTATTTTCTCAAAACCCCCTCCGGTTTTCCGGAGGGGGTTTGGTTCATTTCAAGGGGAAGGGAATCAGATTTTGCCCTTCTTCTTGTTGACCACAATCACTGCACCGAAGCCAACCACTGCTACGGCCAGGACTGCTGCTGCAACACCCAGCTTGGCGGAATCGCCGGTCTTGGGGTTGGAGGGGTCGGTGGTCTTGGTGGTAACACCGTTGACCATGACGTAGACATAACGAGCGTTCTGAGAATCCGTGCCGATCTGGATCTTGGTGTTGGTAGTGGTATTGTTCACGTTGCGGACGTACTGGCTCCACTCGGACTCATTGAACAGGTAGCTGACGGAGGACAGCTTCAGGGAGTTATTCTTGGTAGCGCTGCGGATGGTGTCCAGCAGGGTGTCACGGTAGATGACGCCGTCCTGCAGCTTGTGAGTGATATCAACCTGAGCGTACTTGGAGGTGCGGTTGCCGTTGACATAAACTTCCAGGTAAACCTTGCCGGTCTCGCCTGCGAAGTGAGGCACTGCATCCACATAGTCAGCAGTCCAGTCGTAGGTGGTAGTGGTGTAGATTCTGGAGCCCCAAACGGTCCAGTATTCAACAGCCTTGCCGTTGACCTCGGTGGGCAGCTCGCCAATGGCCTTGCCGGAGTAAACAGTCAGGGTCTTGTAAATCTTGCCCAGGGTGGAATCGGTGTAGAAGCGAATCTGGCGATCAGCGGCCTTCCACTGAATGGTAACCTTGGTATCGGTACCAAGAATCTTGCCGCTGTCGGTCTTGGTGTTGACGTTCACGAAACGGGTAGTGCCGTTGTTGGACTCAATCTTCAGGCTCTCGGGGGTACGGCCATCCTGAGAAGCAGGATTGAAAGCAGCGTAATCGGAGTAGTACTTGCCAACCTCAACGGTCTGGGTAGACTGGCTGTTGCCATTGATCAGAGTGATGTTGACAGTCTGTGCAGAGGGGTTGGTGGGTGCGGGGCTGGTTGCAGTGAAGGTAATCACATAGTCGCTCTTGTTGAAGTTGCTGGTGGTGTAGTTCTTGCCGCTCAGGCCCAGCTTTGCCAGGACACCGGCTGCATTGGACATGTCAGCAGTCTCGCCAGCTTCCACAACAGGGGTGTAGTTCTGCGCGGTGCCGTCCACGGTGATGGTCACGCTGTACTGCTTTGCGCCGCACGCGCAGACACCATTGACGAAGGTGTGCTCGGTGAGCTTGGGAATCACAGTGCCCTTGACCTCGTAGCCGCAGCCGGGAGTCGTGCAGTGCTTATCGCCGGTATAGCCCTCAGTGGTGTGGGTAGCGGCAACAGCGCCGGTGACCTCGGACCAGACATGGTTCTGCATCTCGCTGGCACCGCAGTCACAGACAACAACATGCTGATCTGCGGTTGCGCTGGTGGAGATAACCTTCCAGCTATGGACATGCTGAGGAGTCGTCAAAGTAACGGAAGCAGCGGCCTTGCCAGGATTGATTACAACAGAATCAACCGTCTTGCCGGTGTAATCACCGGTCAAATTAGCTTTGGCCAACAGATCAGCCGCAAGCTGCTGAGCATCCGCTCCGGTGTACTCCTTGCGGTCGGTCAAATCTGTTGAATAGCTGATGGTTGCAACTTTGTCTCTTGCGCCATCGACATTGATGTACAGCTCGGTAATCGGCGTCTTTGCGCCGCCATCGTCGGCGAACGCCGCGAACGGCATTGCAGCAACCAGCATGACTGCTACCAGCAGCAGGCTGAGCAGCTTTTTGCTAAGTGTCTTCATTTTGTTTTCCTCCTAATAGATTGGAATAAATAGCCGGTACGCACCAGCGGTTGGTGAAAGTCCCCAGCCGTATGGTGGTTGGCTCCGGGTGCTTTCGTTTGTAGCTGTATTATATACTGAAATTTCCAATTCGTCAAGAGGAAAATTACAAAAAATTACAAAAATAATTACAAGCAAGTTACGCCCTTTGTTTCTTTCTGTTTCCATTGGCCGTAAAAGCTACTTTTTCCGAAGAAATGCAGCAAAACCGCGTAACTTTTCGCGTCAGGCCGTCATTTTGGTTACAAATTGGTTGTAACCGCTTTGCGTAAAAAGCTCCCCCTTCGGGGGAGCTGGCTCGCGCAGCGAGACTGAGGAGGGGCGTAACGGGCGAGAGCGGCGAAATAAAATCGCACATATTACTAACCACTCACTCCCGCAATGCCCCTCTTCCGTCCCACCTTCCCCGGTGGGGAAGGTTTTGGGGCACGTCAGAGATCGATCAGTGCTTTCCAATCAGATGGTGCTTCTTCTTCTCTATTTTCTCAGGTTCTGCCTCAACAACCACCGTCTTTCTCGGGGACAGCAGCAGGCCCAGAGACAGGCCCGTCATAGCGCACAGGGCACCGCCCAGGAACAGCTCCCGCTTGCGGACAATAAACACGCCATCCAGGCTATTCCAGAACTTTTTGATTTCTTCCATGATTTGTGCCTCCTTATGTTGATCGTACATTCAGTATATCAGTGCACTTTTCAAAAGTCAACGAAGGTTGTGTAAACAAATTTTTCTCAGAAATAATCCCCAATCCAGAGCTTTTTCCGATAGAAAACCCCTTTCAGTGCCGGGTTTTCCCGGTGAAGGGTCACATCCGGCATCCATTGCACCGCATCATAGGCTGTTCAAAGGCAATGGCAAAAAGCGTATTGACCCGCTTTCCTTCCTCAGGTCTCGTCTTGCGAATGATCATCTTTTTTCTCCTCCAAATACGGGGCAAATACTTTTTTCAGAAGCAGACAGTTGCAGTAGGCCGCTGCGGAGAACCAGATAATCAGCCAGGCAAAGCCCGCCTTCAGGAAGGCCAGCAGATCCACGGCCAACAGCACAAAGGGAAACAGATTGATGGCTCCTATTATAATGGACCTGGGCAGATAGCCAAGGCTCAACAGGGCAGCATTTTTCAAAGTTATGGTATTCTGATTCTCAAACCGGCTGAGCAGTGGGAAGACATAGCTGGCCACCAGCACCACCACGATAAACAGGACTGCAAAGGGTACGAAAAGATAGTGCATCCACCCGGCCATGAAACAGAAGATCACCGCAGCGCCACCGGTTCCCATCAGCCACAGCAGCAGCAGGAGGAACAGCGACGTAGCCTGGCGAAAGTTTTCCTTGAAAGCCGCGAAGTAATCCCGGAAGGTGCTGCCCTCCCGGTCCGTCCCCAGATGGAAGCACACGGAGTACAGCGCCGTCAGGGACGCACCAATGGTGAAGATGGGGATGGATGTGAGCAAAAACAGCAGGTTCAAAATCATAAGGTCCGCAAAGCGGTTCAAATACCGCATAAACCGGGAATCCGGTGCAAAAAGTCCATTCATTCTGTCTGATCCTCCTTCTCTTTTGTTATTCAGTTCCTATCAAATGCCGTTTTTCAGCCCATACTCCGCTGCCAGGTCCGCAAAATGAGGCAGGCTGCGCTTGATCATATCCGGACTCACGCAATAGGCAATGCGGACATAGCCCGGCATGGCAAAGGTGGAACCGGCCACCAAAATCAGATTGTGCGCTTTTGCCCGGGCAACAAAATTCTGCTCGTTATCTTCCGGAGACTTCACAAACAGATAGAAGGTTCCCTCAGGCTTGACGCATTCAAAGCCAAACTCCGTCAGGCCGCCCCAAAGCAGCTTCCGATTATTATCATAGAATGCAATGTCGCATTTCTCCTCCAGGCAGCGAGCCGCAGCCTTTTGCAGAAGGCTTGGTGCATTGACAAAGCCGCAAACCCGGTTTGCCACCGTCACCGCGTTTGCCATTTCCCGCCACTGCTTCATCTCCGGGGAGACGATCAGATAGCCGATCCGTTCGCCGGGAATGGACAGCGTCTTGGAGAAGGAATAGGCCACAAAGGTATTGGCATAGAACTTCGTCACATAGGGAATTTTCACACCGTCATAGGCGATCTCCCGGTAGGGCTCATCGGAAATCAGGTAAATCTCGTGTCCGTAGAGCTTCTGCTTCTCCTCCAGAATCTTTGCAATGCAGCGCAGAGTCTCTTCGCTGTAGACAACGCCGGAGGGATTGACCGGGTTGTTGATGATGACCGCCTTGGTCCGTGCGTCCACCTTCCGGGCAAAGTCCTCCAGGTCCGGCTGGAAGCTGGGCAGCTGCGGATCCACCTCTACAATCTGAGCATGAAAGTTGCTTGCATAGCTGCGGTATTCGCCAAAATAGGGCCGGAACACCACCACATTGTCGTCAATATCCAAAATTGCTTTGAAGACAATGTTAATGGCGCCGGCAGCCCCCACGGTCATGACCACATTCTCCTCAGTAAGCCCCAGGCCAAACTCCCGATTCAGATGGTCCGCCACAGCCTTCCGTACCTCCGGATACCCGGCATTATTGGTATAGCCGTGAAGGGTCAGGGAGTTCTCGTTCTGAATGATTTCAATCAGCGCGTCGTTAAAGGCCTTGGGCACCGGGGCCACAGGGTTGCCCAGGGAAAAATCAAAAACATTCTCCGCGCCAACCTTCTGCGCCAGCTCCTGCCCTTCAATAAACATCTTTCGAATGGCAGAGGAATTTTCAAGATTATAAAGCATCTGTTTTGACAGCATGTCATTCAACTCGCTTTCATTTTTTTCGTATTCTATCACATCAGTCCTGCAAAATCAATCTTTGTCGTCCGTCTCAGCCGCACAAATGTGCAGTCAGGAGCACATCCTGCGTCGTCAAAGTGTCAAAATGGGCATAGCCGCTGCGTTGGCTATGCCCATTTTCTGACTGTCTTTTTATTCGATATCCAAATCAACCGTCACCTGATAATAATCGCAGGCGTGCGCGGTATAATTTTTCACATTCTCCTTGGAGATCATATTCATTTGCAGGAAAGAGCAGAAGACGTAGGCATTGTCATCCAGGATCATCTGCTGGAGCTGCACCGCAATCTCACCCCGCTTGGTTGTGTCGAATTCCTTCGACAGTTCTTCGATGAGGGCCGTCACCTCGGGATTGTCATAAGCGCCGAAGTTGTAGCTCATACCGGGAACGCAGGAGGTTGTGAAGAAATACTGGGGGTCTCCGGAAGGGGCTGTGACCAGGGCGGAAGCGTAGACATCCCAGCTGGCCATATCCGCCAGAAACTCCCGGCGGGAAGCCGTGCAGTTGATATCCACATCCATACCGATCTCCTTCAGCGAGGCCTGGGCCGCTTCAGCCAGAAGAGGCAGCTCCTGACGGCTGGGATAGGTCAACCAACGGATCGTCAGCTTTACGCCGTCCTTTTCCCGGATGCCGTCGCCGTCGGTATCCACCCAACCGGCCTGCTCCAGAAGCGCCTTAGCCCCATCAGGGTCATATTCTTCCGCCTTTACGTGCTCGCCGCCAAAGCTGCTGAAGCCATCCGGGAAAGCGCCGTTGGCAGCAACCCCATGACCGTCCAGCAGGGTTTTCACAAATCCCGCTTTGTTGATGCCCATGGCAATGGCCTTCCGCACGGCGGCGTCCTGAATGACGGGACTTGTCATATTCATGCTGGCAAAGAAGGCCCGGGAGGTCTGAATGGCGGAAAACTGATAGCCGCCATTTTCGAAATTGGGATAGGCCTCATAGGCCATGCCATAGGCAGCATCAATATCGCCGGCCTGGAGCGCAGCGGACAGGGTATCGCCATTGGATAAGGTGCGAATGGTCAGCTCATCGATCTTTGGATTACCGTTCCAGTAGTAGGTGTTGGGGGTAAGGGTCAGGTGGTCATCTGTGACCAGCTCCTTTACTGCATAGGGGCCAGTACCGGCCACAATGCCGGAATCAAAGTCGGATGCGTCCACATCAATGATGCAGCCGTAGGGGTCACCCAAATAGTTCATCAGGGCGGGATTGGGCTCGCTGGTGGTGACGGTCAGAGTCTGACCCTCTGCCTGCACATCCACAATTTTGGTATCGCTGGGAGCCCGGTCGTGGTTTTCCAGCAGGTGCTCCAGGCACTGCTTCACGGCTTCGCCATTCATATCCCTGCCGGAGGAGAACTTCACGCCATCCCGGAGGGTAATTGTCCAGGTGCAGTCGCCGTCATTGGTCCAGTCCGTTGCCAGCCAGGGCTCCAGCTCCATGGAATCCGTGTAGTGGACCAGAGTTTCGCCAATGCCATAGCGGATGCAGGCCCAGCCATTGTAGGTCCGGTGGGGGTCCACAGTCTCCTCCCAGTTTTCGGAATTAAAGGTGGTGTCGCCGATGACCATGGTTTTCTTCGCAGCCGGGGCAGAAGCCTGCTCCGTACTACCGCTATTTGCGGAAGAATCCGCTGCGTTGCTGCCGCAGCCCGTCAGCAAAAGAAGCGTCAGGCAGGCAACCAGCAAAAGGGATATGTACTTATTCACTTTTATTCGTTCCTTTCATGGTTGTTTTATGTTTTGCCGGACGTCACGGCATCACATCAAAATTATATTACAAAATGCTGTCAATCAGGCGTTTCGTATAGTCGTTTTTCGGTGCGCGGATCACCGCGTCCGGTGTCCCTTCTTCCACAATTTCCCCACGGTACATAACCAGCACCCGGTCGCAGAACTGCTGGACCAGGGAAATATCGTGGCAGATGAAGAGAATCGACAAATTTTTCCCCCGCTGCTTCCGCAGCTCGTTCAGAAGAGAAATGATCTCCTTCTGCACCGTCACATCCAGCGCAGAGGTTGCCTCATCGCAGATCAGCAGCTTTGGCTCAATGGCCAAGGCCCGGGCAATGGCCGCCCGTTGGCACTGGCCGCCGCTGACCTGATGGGGATAGCGATTTGCAAATTCTCCGGGGATGCCGCATTTTTCCAGCAGTGCCTCCACCCTCTTTTGGGCCTCTTTTCGGGTGAGTCCTGCATTGCGCAGACTTTCTCCGATGCCGTCCCCCAGGGTGCGGCGGGGGTCGAAGGAATCCGTTGGTGTCTGGAAAACCATCTGCATCTGTCTGTAGACTTCCCGAAGCTGCTTTCCCTTCCAATGGGTAATTTCCTGCCCCTCCAAAAAAATGCTTCCGGCAGTCACGTCGGTCAGCCGGGAAATCATATTCACGGCGGTGGTCTTTCCGCTGCCGCTCTCGCCGATGATGGCCAGGCACTCCCCGGGGAACAGTTCAAAGCTGATTCCGTTTACCGCTGCAATTTCCCGCTGCCCGGAAAAGGTCTTCGTCAGCGCTTCTACTTTCAAGATCGGTTCCATTGCTTTTACCTCCGAAGCCGGGGGACGGCGGATAGCAGCGCTTTGGCATACGCACTTCCTGGGTTCGACAGGACCTGGGCGCATCTGCCGTATTCCACGCACTTCCCGTCCTTCAGCACCAGAACGTTGTCTGCCAAAGCCCCGATGACCCCCAGATTGTGGGAAACCAAAACAATGGCTGTGCCAAAGGTTTTGCGAACCAGCGCCATTTCCTCCACCACCTGCTTCTGAATGGTCACATCCAGCGCGGAGGTGGGCTCATCCGCCAAAAGCACGCTGGGCTGTAAGAGCATGGCCGCCGCAATACCGATGCGCTGCTGCATCCCGCCGGAGAGCTCAAAAGGATAGGCAGTCAAAATCCGTTCCCCGTTTTCAAAGCCCAGCTTTTCGAGCATTTCCAGCGCCTGGGACCCAAATTCCGCTCTGGAAATTTTGCCGTGGGCGCGCACGGTCTCATACAGCTGCGCCCCCACCGTGCGGATGGGGCAGAAGGCGCTTCCGGCGTTCTGAAAAATGTAGCCCAGCTCCGGACCGTTCAGCTTGCGGAGTTCCTTGGATGGCAAACCAAGCAGATTCCTGCCCCGGTAGCAGATCTGTCCCTTTGTAACGCAGCCCTCGCTGCCAAGAAGCCCCATGGCCGCCTTGATCAGTGTGCTTTTGCCGCTGCCGCTCTCCCCAACAATGCCCAGGATTTCCCCAGGTTCCAGAGAAAAGCTCACATCCTGCACCACCGGCTGCCCCAAATAGGAAAGCTCCACATGGTCATATTTGAGTATGGCTTCCATTTGCTTACCTCCGGCTTTTAGGGTCTGCATAGTCCCGGACGGTGTCGCCCAGCAGGTTAAAAATCATAACCGAGATGAAGATCGCAATCCCCGGGCTGAAAGGGATCCAGGGCGACGTGGTCATCAGGGTCCGGGTGTCACTCATCATGCTGCCCCATTCGGGAATGGGAGGCTTGGCCCCCAGCCCTAAAAAGCTCAGGGCCGCCAGCTCCATCATCATGGTGCCGATGTCCAGCATAGATGTGATCAGAATGGGGCCCATAATGTTGGGCAGGATGTGCCCCAAAAGGATCTTTCCTGTGCTGCTGCCGGAAAGGCGGACCGCTTTCATCCATGCCGTCTCCTTCTGAGCCAAGGTCTGGCTTCTGGCGATTCTGGCGTACTTGGGCCAGGAGATGGCCGCCAAGGCAATCATTGCGTTTTGCAGGCCGCCGCCCAGGGTTCCCGCAACCGCCAGTGCAAACACCAGCCCGGGAAAGGCCAGAAACACATCCGAGAGCCGCATCAGCACCGTATCCACCCAGCCACCGGTCCAGCCGCAGGCAACGCCCACCGCCGTGCCAATCGCTGTGATGACAGCGACCAGCAGGAGCGTTGAAAAAATACTGGCACGGCTGCCCGCAATAACCCGGGACAGCATATCCCGGCCATACCGGTCCGTGCCCAGAAGGTGCTCTCGGCTTGGCGCCTGCTTGGCAATATCCAGATTTTGCAGATAGGGATCATAGGGTGTGAGGTACTCGGAAAAGAAGGCGCACACCACCAGCACAATGGCCAGAACGCTGAAAATGATCAAGCGGGTCTTCACCGTGTTTTTGGGATGCTTTTGCGGCTTGCACGTGCTCATCCTTCCTGCACCCCCAGTCGGATTCTCGGGTCAAGGACATGGTAGAGAATATCGGTGATCAGATTCACCACCACATAAATGATGGCCATCCAGACCACATAGGCCTGGATCAAGGGATAATCCCGCATAGTAATAGAATCCACCGCCAGCTTGCCCACACCGTCCCACATGAAAATGCTTTCAATAATGGCTGTGCCTCCCAGCAGGCTGCCGATGGACAGAGCCAGCAGAGTGATAATGGTCAGCATCGCGGATTTCAGAACGCTTTTCCACAGGGTGACGCTTTCCCGGACGCCCCGGGCCTTGGCCCCCAAAACATAGTCCTTACCCAACTCCTCCAGAACTGTAGCACGAACCTGCCGCAGATACTTGGCGGACATGGCAATGGCCAGGGTCAGCGTCGGCAGAATGGCTCCGCGCATCGTTGTTCCATTGGAAATCACGGGAAGCAGCTTCCATTTTATCGAAAAAAGCTGCATCAGCAGCAGCGCCACAAAGAAATTGGGCAGGCTGTTGCCGATAAAGCTGAAAAAGCGTAAAAAATAGTCCACGAACCGGTCCTGACGCACCGCCGCCCAGATTCCCAGGGGTATGGAAATCACCACCGTGGCCACAATGGACAGCGCGGTAAGCAGCAGCGTAGCCGGAAGCTTGGAGGCAAAGGTATCAAACACATTTTTTCCGGAAACATAGCTCACGCCCATGTCTCCCGTCAGCAGTCCCCTCAGCCAAGCGCCATACTGCACCAAAAAAGGCTGATCCAGCCCCAGCTCCGCCCGCTTGGCATCAATGATTTCCTGGGCAACGGCCCCTTTGTCGCCATACAGCTCGATGATAGCGTCGCTTCCCGCAGCCCGCATCATGGCAAAAGACAAAAAGGTGACACCCAGCAGTACGGGGAGCAGCTGCAAAAGGCGTTTGCCAATATATTTTTTCAAACAGAACGTCCCCTTTAATTTTCCAGCAGACCGGGCTTCCGGCCCTCCACCAGGAACATGGGGGTGGAGGCATTGTTGATTCGCTCCTCCTTGGTCCAGACCCGCCGCCAGATGTTTTCATCCGCACTGGCCTGGATTCCGTAGCTGCCCAGTACATTCAGGTCCCACTGGGGCCGGTGCTGCCTGGACAGCGGGGTCTGCCGGGCAATGGCCTCCATGGCATCCACATCCGTTCCGGCGTTCTCATCCCGCACATCGGAGTCAGCCAGATTTTCCCGATCCTGCCTGTGGCCCTGCTCCGCTTCTTCATCCCAGAGATACCGATACCAGTTGGCATCAAAGTTCAGCAGCAGCCCGCCGGGGGCCAGCACCCGGGTCCAATGGCCATAAGCTGCCTCCGGGTCGTGGAGATTCCAGGTCACATTCCGGGTGACCAAAACATCGAAGCTGTGGTCCGCAAAGGTCAGCTTCTCGGCATTCATCTGCCGAAAATCAATTTTGTCCGCCAGTGCGCCTGCATTGCGCCCGGCCTCCTCCAGCATGGAGGCAGTGTAATCCACGGCAGTCACCCGGAAGCCCATCTCCGCCAGAATGATGGCGAAGAAGCCCGGACCGGTGCCCACATCCAGCACCCGGATGGAGCCGGGCTTTCTGCCCGGGAAACGGGCGGCGATCCGCTCATAGAGGGCCGCACCCCAGATGTGCTTCTGCGCCGTGGCCAGCTCCTCCTGGTTCACGCCGGAGTAACCGGATGCCCGGTGGGTCCAATAGTGGATATTTTCTTCCTCATAGGATGTAAACAGATTCATTTTTATTTCCCCCTCACCTCCGCAAAAAGGCGCCGCACCTCTTCCCATGGTGCAGCGCCTTTTCGGGAAGGTCGTGTATTAACCGTAGCTATATAGTACCATAGCATTCCGGCCCACGGAAGCCCCCCGGGGGGTTCTAAATTTTGGAAATTATAAAAATAAGCGTCTACAGATTGTCGTCCGACGACAACTGGTTCAGAATCGCCGCCAGCTTTGCATTTACCGCATCAAAATCTGCAACTGCATCCATGATTTCATCGTATGCCACATTTTTTCCGGCAGTCAGCAGTTCCCCCGCCAGGTTTGCTACCTCCTGCGCATGAGCATCGTTGTGGCTGACCAGATATTTCATCAGTGCCAACAGCTCATTCAGCGGAGTTGCCCCCTCTCCCGGTGCATGGGTATGCGGTACTTCCCCGTGGGTATGGCTATGGGTCAAGCCATCATGCGTATGGGGTACACCGCAGTGCTCGTGCACCAGCAAGTCTCGCTTCACCCCGCTGACCTGATACATCCGGTCAAATTTGTGTTCCGGGTGCCACTGCTCCACATCGTCGCAAACAACAGTATAATGCTCCCCAAAGTGTAGTCTCGAATTTTTGTTTTTTCGAGTGTCTACTCTATGGGGAGCATATCATTTGGAGCCTTGATATTGTTACCAGTCGGAGTCCCAATCGGTGTCCCCGGAATCCCAGGAATCGCCGGAGTCCCAGCTGAAATCGCTGTCGGAGCTGCTGCCGGAGTCGTTTTTCGTGGGGGCTTCGTAGAAATCAGAATCGGTAAAATCGGAGGTCTGGGTGGCCGGGTCCCAGGTATCCGTGTAGTAGAAGTCTTGAACCATGGAGGGGTGGTGCAGCTCCTCCGGCATGGCACTGTGTTCGATGGGCTGCCAGCCGTCCTGGTCATCATAGCTGTACCATTCATCGTCATAGAAGTAGCCCTGGTGATAATAGGTCCGGTCGTGGATGCGGTAGTAGGCCCGGGAGGCGGTCTTGGAGGCCTGGCTGTCCCGGTAGACCAGGCTCTGGGCAAAGTCCTCTGCCCCCAAAGAGCCGGTATAAGTCTGGGACAGCAGATAGTGCTTGGCCTGGGACGGGTGCTGCAGATCCTGGGGCAGCTTGGAAAATTCCACTTTTTCCCACTGGTCGGTCCAGTGGAACCAATCTTCATTATAACTGCTGTTTAAGTGGTAATACAGATCCCCGCAGCGGTAATAGCCGGTGGAGACGTACATATCCTCCTGCATGTCCTGGCCGTAGACACTTTCCTTAAAGTCCGAGCAAGGAAGCCCGGAGTCCCAGGTGTCCGAGGCAAAATAGGGCTTGCTGGATTTTTTGGTTTCCAGGGGGTCCGGCACCTGGGACAAATCCAGGGGTCCTTCCCAGGCATCCCCATCGTAGCGGAACCAGTTGAGGTCGTCATAGCTCCGGGTGCTATAGTAATAGCAGGTATTGTCATATGTATAGTAGCCTGTGGAGGGGTCGTTGCGCATGAGGAACAGGCCCAGGACGATCATCAGAACAAACATGACCGCCACGGAACCCACCAAGGCCACCAGGCATCCGATACAGCCCTTGCCCACGCTCTTGCCGGTCTGCGCCAGGCTTTGCTTCGGGTTTCCGGTGCCCCCGGCCCCGGCGGCCGCCTTTTTGACGTTGCGCATTTTCTGCTGGGTGATCTCCTGCTTGAGCCGCTGGAACAGCTCATTTACCGCATAGGCCTGGTCTGTACCCCGGTAACGCACTGCCCGTTCGCCGGAAGCTTTGTTTTTATAGACAATATAGTTTCCGGACTCCTCTTCAAAGTAGACGCCAAAGGCTTTCGGCTCTTTGACGTTTTTCCCGATGTAAAACCGGGTCACGTTCTCCGGCGGCAGGCCCTTGCTTTCGTACCACTTTTTCAGTTCCTCAATCGTCAGGGGCTGATCGCCGCTGGACCGTCAGACACTGGCATTTGGTGCGCCGCAGCTTGGGCAGACGGACTCGGTATCGTTCATCATGGTGCCGCAAAAATCGCATTTGACCTTCATCGTTATCCCCCTTTTCCGTGAATATGACCAATTTAAGTATACAACATCGGCATACAATTGTAAATGACGAATTTACACCCACATGGTAAAGCTGCAAATCGGCAGCCGGAGCTGGACGATTTAAGACATTGCAAAAGGCCCTGCGGCAAAACCTGCCGCAGGGCCCCCTGTTATTCAAAATCTCCCTGATTCAAGCTCTCATACACCGTTGGTCTGCTCCGAGGAATCTCCCGAGTCCGCGTGACTGACCAGAGAATTGTCCCGAGAACCAGCACCAGACCCATGCAGATGGCCATAACCGTATAGCCAAAGGCCGCCTGGCTGCCATGACGCTGAACATAATACTCCATATAGCACGCACCGCACAAAAACAGCAGGCTCACCACCCACAGCGATGCCGCGCCGGGCTTCCAGCCGCCGGTCTTCAGATAGCGGACCGTAAAGCACACCAGCGCCGCCAGGCCCAGCACCTGGGTTACGCTCACAAAGCCGTTGCTCAGGAAATAGGTGGAGTCGATCCGGGTGGAATCCAGAACCGCCTGGGAGCCGCCGTAATACAGGCAGAACAGCCAGAACAGGTCCCCGGGGCGGCGATGATATTCCCGGCGGCGCAGGAAATACACAACCAGCAGCACCGCCAGAATCACCCCAGCCAGAACGGCCTGGATGGCGAAGGTATTGAACCGGTATTCCACAGCCCCTGTGGAAACACTCAGGACATTTCCGCCCCAGAAGGAGCCTTCCGGCAGAATGGCCCCCCGGTCAGAGGAATTGGTCAGGCAGGAAAGTCTTCCCAGGGCAATGGCCCCGGCACCTGCCATGCTCATGGCATCCAGCATAGCCCCCAGATGGCTGCCCCGGCGCAGCGCCGCCAGAATCAGCGCTGCCAGAAAAACGCCGGCAAAGGCCCCCGCCAAAAGGAAACCGCCCACGCTGTAGTCCGTCAGGGCTGCGGCCAAGCTTTCATAGGCATCCCGCCGGAAATACCAATGGGCCAGTCTGGCCCCCAGCATTCCAAGCCCCAGGCTCAGCGGCAGCGCCCAGAAGCCCCCCAGATAGTCTTCCTCATCCCACAGATATAGGAACAGGAACAGGAGCATTCCCACGGCGCAGGCCATGGTCACAATTGCCGTGCTCCAGTACACCATATACCGGCCCCAGATAAAAGCGATACTCTCCATGGTCAGTTCTCCTTCGGCTTTGCCGTGGCAAAATAGAATATGTCGCTGATCAGCCGTTGGCTGCCGTAGCTGATGCTGTTGAGGACCTCGTTATTCATGACCACCGTAGAGGTCTGGCCGCCGTCCAGATTGTAGGCCCGGATGCAGCCTGTGGCCTGGCAAAGCTTTACAAGGTCGTTGCCGGTGGGCATATAGAAGCAGCCCTTCTCATAGTTACACACCACCACCAGGTAGTGCAGCCGGTCCATCTGGCACAGGGCCTCCCGGGAATAGTTGCCGGTCAGCTGACCGATGAAGTACACCGGCAGCTTCTGAGGCTGGTAATCCTCCACCAGAATGGGGCCAAAGGCCAGGGAAAAACGGATTCCCTTTTCATCCATATACTGCTGGGCATCTTCAACGGAATCAAATACATGGTGGCGCTCCAGCAGCAGATCGCCGTTCTCATCCACATAGCAGATATCCGAAAGGCCGTCATTGGTCCGATAAACGGTACCGTTGTGGACCACCGTCCCCCGCTGGCGATAATCATAGAAGTCGCCGGAGAAGGCCATGACCGCATTGACCTGCTTGGACATTTCAGAGGTGAGCATCAATGTGCCGGAAGCATAGCTGCCGCCGGAAAGGTGCCTGCGAATCTGGGAGGGGTCCATAATCTTGACCTCGGAATAGGTCACGGCCATATGGTCCACGTCCTCTTTCCAGCTGATGGCGAAAATGGTCTCGTCCAGATAGTAGTGAATGGTGCTCCCGGGGAGGATGGTCCTGTCCGTAGAGAAGAACAGGTTCTGCCCCTCCAAAACCGGGGCGGCCTTCTCCAGCAGCCAATCCAGCTCTGCTGCGCTGGAAGCCTCTCCGTAGCAGCTCTGGTCAGGCTCCGGCGCAACGGCGGCATCTTTTTCAATCCAATAGGTCTTCGGCAGATCCATCACATCTGCCATGGCATCGCTGAGGCCGTTTTTGGCCTCCATACGGAAGCTCTCTCCCAGCTTCAGCTCCTTGGCGGCATCCGTCCTCCGTTTTCCGCCGGGAACCAGCAGCAAGGTCCACAGCAGCACCGCCGTCAAAGCCAGGGCCGCAAGGCAGCCCAGCGCTCCAAAAAATCCCTTCATCACTTTCATTCTCTCTCACCCTTCGTCCAGAGCCCCGGAAAGCAGGTCCCGCAATTCGTTTCCGGGAACCACCCACCAGTTTCCCGCCTCATAGGTCAGCTCCAGCACAACGTTCCTCTCCCGGGTCTGGGTCACCTGTTCCGCTGCCGTCTCTACAGCCTGAAGAAGCACCTCGTCCAAAATCTCCTGCCGATAGCCCTGTCCATCGTAGACTTCGGAGACGGATTCCGCCTGGTCTACCCGCTGCTGTAATAGCTGCTCTGCCAAAATCCCTGCCTGCTGGGTCATGGCCGCAATATCCGGATAGGATACCCGGACATCCACAGCAAGATTTCCGTCCTTGGCATAGGGCGCTCCCTCTGCCGAGCAGGAAAGGCCCTGCCAATATCGCTCCCACAGGAGCTTCTCCGGGCCCTCTCCTTCCTGGCCTGCGGTCAACTTCGGGCAGCCCAGAATATAGGCCGAAGCCCCCTCCAGGTCCAGGGTAGACAGGTCCTCCAGGAACCCCTGGGCCTGTTCCATTACCCTGGGGTCCATTTTCAGAACCGCCGTTTCTTTTCCCGGTGCGGTCAGCCCCAGCTGCAGTGTAAGCACAGCACCAACGGCTGCCAGGGCTCCCATCAGGCCTGCCAGCACTCTTCTCTTTTTCATAAAGCTCTCCCCGGCACCCGAAGGCTTATTCTGTCCGGCCTACGCGGCACGTCGCAGAATTCGGATGCGCACATGCGTTCATTATACACGCAGTCAGACATTACGTCAACCGGAATTCCGGGGATTGACATAAAAAGTTGCAGAAGGCCGCTGCGAAACTCCGCAGCGGCCACAAAGCACATCTTTTATTTTTCCGCTTTCTTTACCAGCTTCACCACCGTGCCGGACAGCAGGAACAGGGCAATCAGATTTGGGATGACCATCATACCGTTAAAGGTATCCGCAATGTCCCACAACAGCCCCAGATCCATGGTTGCGCCGACAATGGCAACAAAAGAATAGACGATCATGAAACCCCGGTTTGCCTTGGAGCCCACCAGGAACTCCAGGCAGCGGGTGCCATAGAGGCCCCAGCCGATAATGGTGGAAAAGGCAAAGCAGCACATTGCCACCGCAGCAATCAAGGAGGCCCAGCTGCCATAAACCGACGTAAAGCCGCCGATCGTCAGCTCCGCGCCGGCCGCTGCACCGTAGGTGATGTTTTCGCCGCTGATGAGGATCACAAAGGCCGTCATAGAACAGATGAGAATGGTATCCGTAAACACCTCGAAAATGCCGAAATAACCCTGCCGGATGGGGTTCTCCACATCCGAGGCCGCGTGGGCGATGGAGCCGGTGCCCAGGCCTGCCTCATTGGAGAAAATACCCCGGGACACACCCTTTTTCGCACACAGGAAAAAGCTGCCCACTGCGCCGCCGGTGACGGCAGAGGGGGTAAACGCCCCCTTCAGAATAGAGCCCAGCACTGCCGGAACCCGGTTCAGGTTCAGCAGGATCACCCCAAGGGCCATGACCACATAAATGAGCGCCATGAAGGGCACCAGCTTTTCCGCCACGCCGCCGATCCGCTTCAGGCCGCCCACCAGCACCAAGGCCACCAGCAGGGCAATGCCAATGCCGATAATCAGATTCAGCCGGGCCAGCGCCGCCTCCGGCATGGCATGGAAATTGGTGACCGCCGTATCCACGGCGGTGATGATGGCGTTCACCTGGGTAGCATTGCCGGTGCCGAAGACCGTCAGGACACCCAGCACCGCATAAATGGAGGCAAGAAACTGCCACTTCTTCCCCAGTCCGTTTTTGATGTAATACATGGGACCGCCAACCCAGTCCCCTTCCGCGTTTCTTTCCCGGAAATGGACCGCCAGGGTCACCTCTGCAAACTTGGTGCACATCCCCAGCAGCGCGCTGCACCACATCCAGAACACCGCACCGGGGCCGCCGATGGCAATGGCACCGGCCACACCGGCGATATTGCCCGTGCCGACCGTGGCCGCCAGGGCCGTGCACACGGCCTGGAAGGGCGTTACAGCGCCTTCGGCTGCGTCCTTTTTATGGAACATCCGCCCGAAGGTCTCCTTCATGGCAGTGCCGAAGCGGCGGAACTGGATAAACCCAGTGCAGAAGCTGAGCAGCAGCCCAACCCCCACAATACATATCATTGCAGGAACACCCCATACAAAGCTGTTCACCGCGGCGTTCACACTTGCAATGGTCTCCACGACATTCTTCCTCTCTTTTTTCAAATCGAGAGCCATTGTATCACACCGGCGGTCATTTGTCCACAAAAATATGCCGCCGGAAATCCGGCGGCATGGCTTTTCGTTTATTCGTGATGGTATATCCGCTTGTCCAGGGAAAAGATCCGGCTGCTGAAGGTCCCTGTGGGGACACCCGGCAGGGTTTCGGCATAGATCTCCATGCGGCTGTCCAGCATATCGATCTGGCTCAGCAGGTCCGCCTCGGCGAACATGGGCTTGACCGCCGCACCGAATTCCGGCTCTCCATGGTGGGAGAGGATCATGTGCTGCAAAAGCAGGCTCTTTTCCTCCGGGGTTCCCAGCTCCGCGGCAACCTGGGCGATCTCCTGGGCCCCCATCACCAGGTGACCCAGCAGCTGGCCCTTCCGGGAATAATCCGTGACGATGCCCAGCTGGGAGAAGGTAAACTCCTTTTCCTTGGCAAAATCATGGAGCAGGGTTCCCGTGAGCAGCAGGCTCCTGTCAATGATCTGGCTGTACTGCCCTGCCAGGAAATCCGCCAAGCTCAGCATATTGGCCGTATGCATCAGCAGGCCCGACAGGAAGCTGTGGTGCACGCTTTTGGCAGCGGGGATGCTGCGGAAGGTCTCCAGATGCCGCTCCAGCATGGTCTCGGCGAGAACGCGGTAATCCCGGTCCTCCATAGAGGCGATCAGGCTGCGGACCTTTTCCAGGGTCTCATCCCGGTCAATGGGGGCCACAGGCACCAGGGCAGACACATCGTAGCTGTCCTCCTGGGTGGCCATGCGGATATTGGAGGCGGTGAGCTGAATGCTCCCCCGGTATTCCGTCACATCCGCACGAATTTTTACCACCTTTCCGGCGTCCGTTGGCGCACCAACAGGACCGGAGTAGTCCCAGGCCTTCAGGTCCAGGCTGCCGGACTTATCCGTAACGGTGGCGCTGAGAAAGGGTTTACCGCTGTTGGAGGTTTTGATGGCTCCCTCTTTCAGAATGTAAAATCCCTCTACCCGGTCTCCGGGCACCATATCCGCAAGCAGCTTATTATATTCCATAGCAATCGACTCCTTTATTCACTGGAATCATTATAGCGGGTTTTCCGGGAATTTGCAACAGATTACTCCACCGCTTTCAGGGATTCCGCCATGGGGATCCGGCGAATATGGCGGCGCATGACCAGCCCCACCACCCAGGCGAAGAGCACCGTGCAGACAAAGGCCGCGATGTAGCTGGTCCGCTCAATGTGGATATTGAAGCAGGAATTGTCCACCATGACCATACTCATGACCACGCCGTGCATGACCTTGCCCAGAGGCAGGCCAAGAATGGCTGCCAGGAAGCTCAGCACCAGATTTTCCCGCAGGACATAGGCCGCAGTCTCCCTGGGATAGAAGCCCAGCACCTCCACCGTGGCGATTTCCCGGCTGCGTTCCGCCAGATTGATATTCGTCAGATTGTAGATGACGATAAAGGCCAGGGCCCAGGCAAAGCCGACAACCAGCCAGATGATGTAATTCAGGCAGCTCATGGCGCTGTCCACCTGGTCCAGCAGCACATCCATGCGGCTCAGGGCGGTGACCCCATCCAGCTCCGTCAATGCCTTGGCGATTTGGTTCAGATCGCCGGAGGCCTGAAGCATTGCCGCATTAAAGCCCTCGTTGCCGAAGCGCTCCCGGCAGGTGTCTCCCTGCACAAAGAGATAATTGCCCACATAGTTTTCAAACACGCCGGCCACCCGGAGGGTCACCCGATTCAGGTCGCTGTCCTCCACCTCGATGATATCTCCCGGGGAAAGGGTCAGCTTTTCCGCCAGGCGGCGGCTGACCAGCGCCTCCCCTGCCCCGGGCTCCGGGACCTCCTGGCCCTGCCAGGAAAGAGTCCAATAGTTCTCCACAGCGTCCCAGTTGTCCAGTCCAATCAAAGTCACGGAATGTATATTCTCCGTGTCTCCGTGGACATCCACCCGGTCCTGGATGCAGGGCAGCACGTCGTCTACCCCATCCAGCCTGGCAGCCGCTTCCGGCGTATTCTCCCCCTCCGTAAAGCTAAAGGACAGGGCATAATGCTGCACGCCGCCGAACTGGTCGTTTCCAACATGGAGCATGGAGTCCCGAACGCCGAAGGCCGTGACCATCAAGGCCGTGCAGCAGCCGATGCCCACCAGCATCATGGTCATGCGCAGCTTGTAGCGGAGCATGTTGCGCAGGGTGATTTTCTGCAAAAAAGACAGGGGCTTCCACAGGAACGGGACATACTCCAGCAGAATGCGCTTGCCGCTTTTGCCCCGCTGGGGCCGGATCAGCTCTGCCGGAACACTGCGCAGGCTTCTCTGGCAGGATGCCAGGGTTGCACCGAGAATTCCAACCAGGGACACTCCCAGCGTGATCATGGCAAGGCTCTGGCTATAGGTATATTTCAGGGGTGCGAACTTGTACAGGACCCCATAGGCCCACCAGAAAACCTCCGGCAGCGCCCAGGTGCCCAGGAAGAAGCCCAAAAGCCAGCCCAGGAAGGTGGCACTGAGGGCATAGAGCAGGTACTTTGCCGCAATGTCCCAGCTGTGAAAGCCCATGGCTTTCAGTACGCCGATCTGGGTCCGCTCCTCGCTGACCATTCTCGTCATGGTAGTAATGCACACCAGCAGGGCGATCATAATAAAGAACACCGGCAGAAGATTGGCCACGGCGGATACAATGGCCGTATCATTCTGGAAGCTGACAAACCCGGCATTCTCCCGGCGGGTAAGGACATAGGTATCCGGCTCCTCCAGATTCACATATTCCGCGTGCTCCCGGTCCAGGCCCAGCAGGTCCAGATAGGAATCATACTGGTCCCAGGCAAGGGCATTGACCCGCTTGGTGATTTCCGGCTTGTAGGTTTCAACAAGCCCGTCATATTCCGAAGAATAGATATCCGCAGACCGCCGCAGGCACGCATCCACCTCGGTATACACATCCATGGAAAAAGCGTCCGGGTGCAGCAGAAGAAACCCCTTTAAGGCCCCGTCGCCGATGGTTGTGGTTCCCCGGTCCGTGCTGAGGTAAAGGGGGGAATTCGCCAGGCCCACGATCAGAAAACTCTTTGTCTCCAAAAGGTCCAGCGTGTCCGCGTCATTGTCCGCAGACAAGGTGACCACGGTTCCCAGGTCGGATTCGTCAAAGGCCCGGGCATCTGCCAGACACTCCGTGGCAGTCTGAGGCATCCGCCCGGCAGCCAGTGCAGGCAAATTCACCTGCTCCGTTATGGACATCAGCTTAAAGGCGCTGGAGGCTTCTTTGTAGGGAATCAGAACGTCCACGCTCTTCATGCCCTCTACCTTGCCCACATACCCTTCCCGGCTCAGAGTTTCCACATCGTCCTCGGAAAAGCCAAGGGTAGAGATCAGGCGAAAGTCGCAAAAATTCTGGATGTCCAGGTAGTCCTGTGCCGTGGCATACATGGCATCCTTGGTAACCTTCAGTCCGGCAAAAAAACTGACGCTGAGGGCAACGATCAGAAGCAGCGCCAGATACCGCCCGAAAAAGCTCCGGATGGTCCTGGCCGTCATTTTCAAAATGGAACCCATAGGCGCCTCACCACTCGATCTCATCAATGGGAACGATGTTCTCATTGATCTCGTTGGAGCGGATCTTGCCGCTCTTGATGCGAATAATCCGGTCTGCCATCGGTGCAATGGCCTGGTTGTGGGTGATGATGATAACCGTCATGCCCCGCTCCTTGCTCAGGTCATACAGCAGCTTCAGCACGGCTTTGCCGGTCACATAGTCCAGAGCACCCGTTGGCTCATCGCACAGAAGCAGCCGGGGATTCTTGGCAAGGGCCCGGGCAATGGCCACCCGCTGCTGCTCGCCGCCGGAGAGCTGGGCCGGAAAATTCCGGGCCCGGCCACTGAGGCCCACCATATCCAGCGCCTGGGGCGCCGGTATGGGATTGCTGCACAGCTGGGCTGCGATTTCCACATTCTCCAGCGCCGTCAGGTTGGGAATCAGATTGTAAAACTGAAACACAAAGCCCACATCATGGCGGCGATAGCGGGCCATTTCAAAGCCGGACATATGGGAAATATCCCTGCCGTCAAAGAGAATCTTGCCCTCGGTGATGGTATCCATGCCCCCCAGCATATTCAAAAGGGTGGTCTTTCCCGCGCCGGAAGAGCCCAGAAGCACCACGAACTCTCCCTTTTCCACCTGAAACGACACCCCATCCAAAGCCCGCACCTGGGCATCGCCGGTACCGTAGATTTTCTTCACATCTTCAAATTCAATATATGCCATTGTCTCTTCCTCCCCTACTGATACTATTGTATCGTATCACAGGTGGGATTGTAAAGTATTAACATTTCTGTGAAGGTTGTTTGAACAAAAATTTCCCTGCCAAAAGGGGCAGGGAATGCAAAAAACTCCCCCTGCCTTGCGGCAGGGGGAGGAAGGTGTTAGCTCAGAAGCTGATTATTCAGCAACCTCGGTAACGACACCGGAACCGACGGTACGGCCGCCCTCGCGGATAGCGAAACGCAGGCCCTTCTCGATAGCGATGGGGGTGATCAGCTCAACGTTCATAACGACGTTATCGCCGGGCATGCACATCTCGGTGCCCTCGGGCAGGGTGATGATGCCGGTCACGTCAGTGGTACGGAAGTAGAACTGAGGACGATAGTTGTTGAAGAAGGGAGTATGACGGCCGCCTTCTTCCTTGGACAGGACGTAAACCTGGCCAGCGAACTTGGTGTGAGGATGGATGGAACCGGGCTTGCACAGAACCTGACCACGCTCAACGTTCTTCTTGTCAACGCCACGCAGCAGAGCGCCGATGTTGTCGCCGGCTTCTGCGTAGTCCAGCAGCTTGTGGAACATCTCAATGTCGGTAACGACAGTGGGAGTCTTCTCTTCCTTCAGGCCAACGATCTCAACGGGCTCGTTCTTCTTAACGATACCACGCTCAACACGACCGGTAGCAACGGTACCACGACCGGAGATGGTGAAGACGTCCTCAACGGGCATCAGGAAGGGCTGGTCAGCCTTACGGTCAGGAGTGGGGATATAGTCGTCGACAGCGTCCATCAGCTCCTTGATGCAAGCATACTCGGGAGCGTTGGGGTCCTTGGACTCGCAAACCAGAGCGTTCAGAGCGGAACCCTTGATGATGGGGGTGTCGTCGCCGGGGAAGCCATACTCGTTCAGGGTCTCGCGGACTTCCATCTCGACCAGCTCCAGCAGCTCCTCGTCGTCAACCTGATCGCACTTGTTCAGGAACACAACGATATAGCGAACGCCGACCTGACGGGCCAGCAGCAGGTGCTCACGGGTCTGAGCCATGGGGCCGTCGGTAGCAGCGATAACCAGAATAGCGCCGTCCATCTGAGCAGCACCGGTGATCATGTTCTTGATATAGTCAGCGTGACCCGGGCAGTCAACGTGAGCGTAGTGACGCTTGTCGGTCTCGTACTCAACGTGAGCGGTGTTGATCGTGATACCACGAGCCTTCTCTTCGGGGGCCTTATCGATGGAAGCGTAGTCCTCGAACTGAGCCTGACCCTTCAGAGCCAGATACTTGGTGATAGCGGCGGTCAGAGTGGTCTTGCCGTGGTCAACATGGCCGATGGTGCCAATGTTAACATGGGGCTTATTTCTTTCAAACTTCTGCTTTGCCATTTGAAATATTCCTCCTGTTATAATTGTTGATTGAATTTAATAAACAACTTTAGTCTGGGTGCTTCCGCACATCGTATACATCATACAACACTTTGCGGGGAAACACAAGAAAAATTTTTGAAAATTTACGTCAATTTCCTTTGGAAATCAGTCCTTGCCCCGGGATTTAACGATCTCCTCGGTCTTGGACTTGGGCAGCTCGGCGTTGTGGCTGGGCTCCATGGAGTAGTTGCCGCGTCCCTGCGTCTTGCTGCGCAGGTCGGTGGCGTAGCCGAACATCTCCGCCAAAGGCACGTTGGCGTCGATCTGGACAGAACCGGTACGGGTAATCTGACCCAGAATGTTGCCGCGGCGGGCGGTGATATCGCCGATAACGGTACCCATATATTCGTCGGGCACGTTGACGGAAACCTTCATGATGGGCTCCAGAATGACGGGGTCCGCCTTCTTGCAGGCTTCCTTGAACGCCATGGAACCGGCGATCTTAAAGGCCATTTCGGAGGAGTCGACCTCGTGGTAAGAGCCATCGTACAGGGTGACCTTCACGTCCACAACGGGGTAGCCGGCCAGAACGCCAGCCTCCATCGCGCCCTGAATACCGGCATCGACGGCGGGGATATACTCCTTGGGGATGGCGCCGCCAACAACGGCGTTGATGAACTCGTAACCCTTGCCGGGCTCGTTGGGCTCCACATGGATCTTGACGTGACCGTACTGGCCTTTACCGCCGGACTGACGGGCGTACTTGGTCTCCTGATCCACAGCCTTGCGGATGGTCTCCTTGTAGGAAACCTGAGGAGCGCCCACGTTCGCCTCGACCTTGAACTCCCGCAGCAAACGGTCAACAATGATCTCCAGATGCAGCTCGCCCATGCCGGCGATGATGGTCTGCCCGGTCTCCTTGTTGGTGTAGGTGCGGAAGGTGGGGTCTTCTTCGGCCAGCTTACTCAGGGCGATGCCCATCTTTTCCTGACCGGCCTTGGTCTTGGGCTCGATAGCGACCTCGATAACGGGCTCGGGGAAGACCATGGACTCCAGAATAATGGGGTGATCCTCGTCGCAGAGCGTGTCGCCGGTGGTGGTGTTCTTGACGCCGACCACGGCGGCGATGTCGCCGGCGTAGACCTTCTCAATGTCCTCACGGTGGTTGGCGTGCATCTGCAGGATACGGCCCATACGCTCGTTAACGCCCTTGGTGCAGTTCAGCACAGTGGTGCCCTTCTCCAGCGTACCGGAGTACACGCGGAAGTAGCACAGCTTGCCCACGTAGGGGTCGGTAGCGATCTTGAAGGCCAGAGCGGAGAAGGGTGCATCGTCGGAAGCGGGACGGAAATCCTCTTCCTCGGTCTCGGGGTTGATGCCCCGGATGCCCTTCTTGTCCAGGGGGCTGGGCATATAGTCCACGACTGCGTCCAGCAGCTCCTGAACGCCCTTGTTCTTGTAGGACGTACCGCAGACGATAGGCACCATCTCGTTGTCGATGGTGGCTTTGCGGATGACGGCCTTGATCTTCTCGACGGGGATTTCCTCGCCTTCCAGGTACATCATGGCCAGGTCGTCGTCCAGCGCGGTGACCGCATCCATCAGCTTCTCGTGGTACTCCTCGCAGATATCCACCATGTCTTCAGGGATATCCTCGACGCGGACGTCCTTGCCCAGCTCATCGTAGAAGACGTTGGCCTTCATGGTGAGCAGATCTACGTTGCCCTTGAAGAAGGTCTCGCTGCCGATGGGCAGCTGGATGGGCACGGCGTTGCACTTCAGGCGCTCGTGGATCATGTCCAGAACGCGGAAGAAGTCGGCGCCCATGATATCCATCTTGTTGACGTAGATCATGCGGGGAACCTTGTACTCGTCAGCCTGACGCCAAACGGTCTCGGTCTGGGGTTCCACACCGCCCTTGGCGCACAAAACGGTCACGGCGCCGTCCAGAACACGCAGGGAACGCTCCACCTCAACGGTGAAGTCCACGTGACCCGGGGTGTCGATGATGTTCAGCCGGCAGCCCTTCCAGAAGCAGGTAGTTGCAGCGGAAGTGATGGTGATGCCGCGCTCCTGCTCCTGTGCCATCCAGTCCATGGTGGCGGAGCCGTCGTGGGTCTCACCGATCTTGTAGTTCTTACCGGTGTAGAACAGGATACGCTCGGTGGTAGTGGTTTTGCCGGCATCAATGTGTGCCATGATGCCGAAGTTTCTTGTATTCTCCAGAGAATACTGTCTAGGCATTGGTTTTCTCCTTTATTACCAGCGGAAATGGGCGAAGGCCTTGTTGGCTTCAGCCATCTTGTGGACGTCCTCACGCTTCTTAACGGAGGCGCCGGTATTGTTGGCAGCATCCATGATCTCGGCAGCCAGACGCTCCTTCATGGTGTTCTCGCTGCGGGCGCGGCTGTAGTTGGTGATCCAGCGCAGCCCCAGGGTCTGACGGCGGTCAGGGCGAACTTCGATAGGCACCTGATAGGTAGCGCCGCCGACACGGCGAGCCTTCAGCTCCACGGCGGGCAT
>OLZT01000092.1_pt1 | contig 44902 bp, 37 predicted proteins | sample 1644501 | NCBI WGS metagenome assembly OLZT01 (sample SAMEA103958140, study PRJEB25191) | human gut metagenome | biome: human-associated habitat [ENVO:00009003]; feature: intestine environment [ENVO:2100002]; material: feces | place: Germany | collected 2013/2015 | reverse complement strand
ATGATCCTGAATTTGCCTATTGTAAAAACAGCTAAAGCTAAGGCGGATGAGATAAAAGGCTCTGCTTACGCATTGGGAACAGCTCCGGTTATTACTAAAGCTTACAAACGTAGATGAAGCTGAAGATGAACTCAAACGCTGGCTGTGGAAAGCCAGCCACAGCAGGATACCTGCATTTAAATGTGTCACCGTTAAATCCTATGCTCATATTTCCTCCAATTAATTATAATCTATATAGAGTATGTTTGTGAACTACTCAGCTATTGAATAACCTAGCAGTTCACTATTATCATATTCTATATCTCCTGATCTCCGTACGGATTTCTGTAATACTGGTATTTTCCGAGTATATAGTTACTTCTTGATTCATTTAAAATCTGACTTCCTGAGCAATTCTGTATTTCCTGCCCATCAACCATATTATTAGTAGTTGTGCATTCAATAAATCTGTCTATGCACTCCTGCTAAAGCGCATGTGTCCCCTCAGTCCCCGGCTTACGTACCTTACGTTGTGGCAGAAATTTAAATAAATGTTTTTAATCTTGCGCTTATTATGTTATGATTAAAGTAAATGAAATATTATTGAAATTCAGTAAAACAGGCAGGTGAATTATGATTAAAATAGCATTCTTTGATGTGGATGGCACCCTGCTTCGGCTGGGACATAAAGAATTATCGGCAAACACTGCTGCTGCACTTAGGCAGCTCCACCAAAATGGCATCATCCTTTGTATGGCTACCGGAAGATGCTACACAGGTGTGCCTCATTTTGATGGAATTGATTTTGATGTCCTGCTCACCTTTAACGGCTCATTCGTCACCAAAGGCAATGACATCATCTTCAAAAATCCTATTAATGAGCACGACAAATATCAGATAATTTCCAATCTAAAGCAAATGAACCGCGCCATTGCAATCAGCAACGAGCATATTATTGTCACAAACGGTACCGACCCTGATTTAGAGCAGTACTTTGCCTTCGGCAGTGAAAAGCTTAAAATTGCTGACAATTTTGACGACATAAGCAAAACTGATATCTATCAGATTATGTGCTCCTGCCAAAAAGATGAGCACTCACAGATTCTATCCGGCGCGCCCCACTCACAGATAACTGCATGGTGGGATAAGGCCGTTGATATTATTCCGCTTAACAGTGGCAAAGGCAATGCTGTTGCTGCAGTGCTTAGGCATTATGGCTTCTCAAAGGATGAAGCAATTGCTTTCGGTGATGGACATAACGATATTGAAATGCTTGAGGCTGTAGGCATGGGTGTTGCCATGGGCAATGCAAAGGACGAAGTCAAAGCTAAGGCTGATTTTGTATGCAAATCGGTTGAGGATGACGGAATATATCATTACTGTGTTGAAAACAAACTGATTTTTTAGAGAAATATACTTATGAACATAGACAACAACTTACGACACCTACTCGAAAACGAAACAAAAATACATCTCGCGGAAATCCGCTTTCTCTACCAGAAGCTCGACAGACAGCTTGGGCTTAATGGTGCAAGGGTTCCTATCACCTTTGGCTTTGATACTGACAGGCTCGGTGCATACACTCCGGGCTTTGGGCAGGATGAAGAAGAATTTCATTTTTCGCTGCTGTTCATCGGCTACTGTGTGGCAAAGCCCTTGTCAAAGGATGACAGGATGGATTTATATAAGCACGAATATGCCCACTATATGCAGTACAATATGGACATCCCTGACAAATACAACTGGCAGCCCGGCATCCACGGAAGTGCGTGGAAATACTGCTGCTCACTTATCGGAGCAGCTCCCACTCCTTACTACAAAGCCGGTGAAGGACTTATTAAGCACGATTATGATAAGGTTCTCAAAAGGAAAATTACTGACAAGAGTATTCCTATCCGCGACACATATTCACGCGAGCAGGAATACCGCAAAAAGAAAAACAGTACTGTAAAATTTAATATCAATGACGATGTCAATCATCCAAAGTTCGGCAAGGGCACCATTGAACATATCGAGCAACTCGAAGGCTCAGTTCGGCTACATGTCAGATTCGGTGAAGAACTTAAGAAAATTGATCAGAAATGGCTGCTTCAGGCAAACTTGAAGAAAGCAGGTGCATCAAGACACATATAGCGTTATGCTATCCTACATTACATTATTTCAAGTTCGTGAAAAATCCTTACTATCTAAAAATCATGTGACTGCAATATACCGCAGCCCCATGATTCTAATTATGTCTTATATTATTATTTTAATAAGTATTTAAGTCACATTGAGAACAAGAAAATCTACAGCTCAATTGAAATCGTATATGACTTCTCAAATTTCTCACCCTGTGCCAGTGAATTACCATACTCCCTGTCCTTTAATTCTCCGGCAAAGCCTGCTCTGTCACATCGGCCGTACCACGGTTCAATACAGATAAACGGTGCTCCCATTCCTGCCGGTGACCACAGACCAAATAAAGGAGCATCAAAGGACACCGTAAGGTATGGCTTCTTATCCGGTGTACACAGGCTCACCTTTGAAGCCTGTCTGTTTTCTATTATGAGCGCATCCTTATCAAACATATGCTCATCTATCTGACAGTATCCATCCACATCCACCTTAAGCAGATTGTCCTCCTTGTCTAAAAGTCCTCCGTCACAGATAAGTCCGTAGGTGATTGCTTTGTCTGTGTCAAGCTTCAGATAATAGTCTGACTGCTTTCCCTGCTCTGCGATCGGACACATAAATGCCGGATGACCACCTATTGAGAAAAGTAAATCCTTTTTCGCAGGATTAGTCACCATCCAGGTCACTTTTATCTCACTGCCTGAGAGCTTATATCCGATTTCGAGCACAAACTCAAACGGATATTTTGCAAGAGTCTCATCATTTGATTTAAGTAAAAACCATGCCTCATCCTTTGTCTGTGACACAAGCTCAAACTCCATATCCCTTGCAAAGCCGTGCTGTCCCATCGGATAATCTGTCCCATCAACGGTAAACTTCTTGTCCTTTAAGCTGCCGACAAACGGGAAAAGCACCGGTGCGCTTCTCTTCCAGTATTTCTCATCGGCATCCCACAGATACTGTGTACCAGTTTCCTTGCCGGTGATGCTTTTAAGCTCTGCTCCGAAGCTGTTTATCGTGAGCTCAAGTGATTCATTTTCCAGTTTAATCTCCATCACATATCTCCTTTTATATTTTTTGTAACTATTCAGAACCACCTTGAGAACAAGAAAACCTGTTGCTTACATGCAAGCATGACACATCATCTTTTTGGTTCTCAGTGTTTCTGAATAGTCTGTTTTTAATTACATCACAAGCAGTCCAATAACTCTTACAATAAATGCTGCCACCCATGCAATCGCACACTGCAAAAGCACCACGCTGACCGCCCACTTTGCACCCAGCTCTCTCTTTATGGATGCTATTGCTGCCACGCAAGGACTGTAGAGCAGCGAGAACACCAGAAGAGATGCAGCTGAAAGTGTTGTGAGTGCTGTCGTGACCGTTCCGCCAAACAGTATCTCCAGTGTTGATACCACGCTCTCCTTTGCCATGAGTCCGCTGATAAGTGACGTGCATATACGCCAGTCGCCGAGTCCCAGAGGCTTAAAGACAGGCACGATAATACTTGAAATAACGGCAAGCATGCTGTCCTTTGAGTCTGTTACCATGTTAAAGTGTATGTCAAAGCTCTGTAAGAACCATATCAGCATTGTGGCAATAAGTATTACCGTAAATGCCTTCTGCAAAAAGTCCTTTGCCTTCTCCCAGAGGAGCTGGCACACATTCTTGGCGCCCGGCATCCTGTAGTTTGGCAGTTCCATGACAAACGGCACTGCGTCACCCCTGAACAAAGTCTTTCTGTAGATAAATGCGAAAAGTATTCCGACAATTATGCCAAGGAAGTACAGACCTCCCATGACAAGTCCGCCATGCTTCGGGAAGAATGCATTTACAAAAAATGCATAGATTGGAAGCTTTGCCGAACAGCTCATAAACGGTGTGAGGAGTATAGTCATTCTACGGTCTCTCTCACTTGGCAGTGTACGTGTCGCCATGACAGCCGGCACCGTACAGCCGAAGCCTATGAGCATTGGTACTATGCTTCGTCCGGAAAGTCCTATCTTACGAAGGAGCTTGTCCATGAAGAATGCAACCCTCGCTATGTATCCGCTGTCCTCCATGAGGGATAAGAAAAAGAACAGTGTCACGATAATCGGCAAAAAGCTTAATACGCTTCCGACACCCTGAAAGATGCCGTCTATTACCAGTCCGTGCAGCACCTCATTCACGCCTGCCGCTGTGAGCGCCTTATCCGTAAGCGCGGTCAGTGCTCCTATGCCCTGCTCCAAAAGCCACTGAAGGCCTGCTCCGATTACATTGAAGGTGAGATAAAATACAGCAAGCATTATCACTATAAAGCACGGTATTGCCGTATATTTGCCTGTAAGAACACGGTCGATGCGTTCACTTCTGATACGCTCCCTGCTCTCCTTCGGTTTTACCACGGTGCTCTCGCAGATTTTCTCAATAAATGTAAAGCGCATATCCGCAATTGCAGCGCTTCTGTCAAGGCCTCGCTCCTTCTCCATCTGGACAATCAGATGCTCTATTGCCTCTTTCTCATTCTCATCAAGATGAAGCTGCTCTAATATAAGTGCATCTCCCTCGATAATTTTGGTAGCAGCAAAGCGAATCGGAACTCCGGCGAGCTTTGCATGATCCTCAATCAGGTGGCTGACCGCGTGTATACATCTGTGCACGGCACCGCCAAAATCATTCTCATCACAGAAATCCTGTCTGCCCGGGCGCTCCTGATACTTTGCAATGTGTATTGCATGGCGCACCAGCTCATCAACACCCTGATTCTTTGCGGCAGAAATCGGTACAACAGGCACTCCTAACAGTCCCTCGATTTTATTTACATCGATTGAGCCTGAGTTTGCCGTCACCTCATCCATCATATTGAGTGCGATAACCATCGGTATATCCATCTCAAGAAGCTGCATGGTCAGATACAGGTTTCTCTCGATATTTGTCGCATCTACGATATTTATTATGGCCTTTGGCTTGTTATCGAGCACAAAGTTTCTCGACACAATCTCCTCACTCGTATATGGGCTCATTGAGTAAATGCCCGGTAAATCTGTGATTGATGTATCCGGATGTTCTTTAATAGAGCCATCCTTTCTGTCCACCGTCACTCCCGGGAAATTGCCCACATGCTGGTTTGAGCCTGTAAGCTGGTTGAAAAGTGTTGTCTTGCCGCAGTTTTGGTTTCCCACAAGTGCATATGTGAGCTTCTCACCATCCGGAAGGGGATTGCCACTGCCCTTCACATGGTATTTACCCTCCTCACCAAGTCCGGGATGGGCTGTGTTGCTTATCTTTTTAGGACCCTCATGCTTTCTTGAACGGCTGTCAATTAATTCTACCTCAATCTGTGCCGCATCATCAAGCCTCAATGTGAGCTCATAGCCGTGCACCTGAAGCTCCATCGGGTCTCCCATCGGTGCAAATTTGATAACTGTCACTTCGGCCTTTGGGATTACTCCCATATCCAGGAAATGCTGGCGCAGTGCGCCCTCACCGCCTACTGTAAGTATTCTGGCACTCTGTCCTATGCCAAGTTCTTTTAGTGTCATTTTATCGCTTCCTAGTGTATTTATTGATAATTTTTCTCAACTTATCACAAATATCTTACCACAAAGCGTGTGCCACTGCATTCATTTTTTTCATTTAATACATCTTTTTTACAATCCTCCACAAGGATATATCCATTGTCATGACGCACAATTGCTTCCGCCAGCGAAAGTCCTATGCCGATGCTGTCTGCCGGCTGTCCGCTGCCGCTGTAAAAACGCGTAAAAATATGCTTTTTGTCCTCATCACTTATTGTCTCTCCATCGTTTTGCACTGTTATCTCTGCATACATCTCATACCTGTAAAAGCCTATCTTTACCTCACTCTCTGCGTGCTCCACTGCATTTTTTACTATGTTTGTAATGGCCTCACACTGCCAGTATGCATCAGCATGTATACAGGCATCCTTATCAGAGCCTTCATCTATGGACAGCCTTATGTCTCTCAAATCGCAAAGTGCCATAACATTATCAGCTGCCTCAGACACAATTTCAGACAGCAGCGTATCCTTCTCATCAAACTCCACAACATCCGCTTCAAGCCTTGAAAGCTTTAAGATAGCCTGCACCATATGCGATATATTATCCACATCGCGCTTTGCCCTGCGCATTATCCTGTTTCTGTTTTCAGATGCCATATCAGGATTTCCTTCCAGATTTTCCAGATTTATCGAAAGTGATGTGAGCGGTGTCTTAAGCTGATGCGATATGTCAGAAAGCGCATCCTTTAGCAAAAGCTTGTCTGCCTTTGCATTTTCCGCAGACTCCCTCAAATAGATTGCGGTCTTGTAAAGCTCTCCCTTTAATATAGAAATCTCCCCCTCTGTGCTATCTGCCATAACAAGTCTGTAGTCTCCCTGATTTATGCGGCGCAGATAATCCGCAGCCTGTCTGACCTGTCTTTTAAAGCTAAATCTTATAAGCACAATGTAAAGGCAAAAGCCCCCTGCAAAAAGCACAACAAGAAATATGTCTAGCCAAAGCGCTCCTTTAAGCGCTTTTTCATTTGACAAAACCGCAGAATCCTTTTCCATATCAATGCCGTATTTTTTTAAGAGCGTCTCTGCGCTTTTTAAATTTGTATAATCGCTGTCGAAGCTGCTGTCATTTAGAATCGCAGCTATACTGCCATCTGATACATCGGGATATTTTTCATGAATGAGTGCACATAGCTTAGCCACTGTGGCGTTATAGTTTTTCGTATATGCCCTGTACTGGAAAAAAACGTTAAAAGCCATAACCGTCACACATATACATGTATAAATTATCGCAAAATACACAAAATGTTTTCTATTCTCTAAATTATATTTCTTCTTTCTCATGCCTTCCCCCGGGAACTGTCTCTGTCAGCCGATACTGTTTAAAGAGCTTCATCTGAATCAACACGATACCCGATTCCCTTCACAGTCTTTATCACATCCTCACCAAGCTTTGCCCTGATGCGCTTCATATAGACAGTCACTGTATGGTCATAGACATCGTTGCCTGTCGCCTCCCAGATGCAGTCAAGCACGGCATTTCTGGACACAGCCTTGTCGTGATTGGTAAAAAGCAGATCAAGTATTCGGTTTTCAAGACTTGAAAGAGCAATCAACTGTCCAGCCCTTCTTGCTTCCTTTTTGTCCATGTCATAGCTTATGCTTCCTGCATGTATGACAGATGAACTGTCATCACTTTTCGTACGTAAAAATACGCGGTTTACCCTCGCCACAAGCTCCCTTACGGAAAAAGGCTTTGTGATGTAATCCTCCGCTCCAAGCTCAAGGCCCTTTACTATATCATTTTCCTCATCCCTTGCGGTAAGAAAAATCACCGGTGTTTTTTCTTTTTCCAGCCTTTCGCTGTAAAAATCAAAGCCGTTCCCATCCGGAAGCGACACATCAAGCAGCACAAGGCCGGGGTGCTCACTCAAAAGCGCCCCAGCCTCCTTTAAACTGCCTGCTGTCAAAAGCTCATATTCAGGTTCTGTAAATGTATCACACAGTCCCTCTGTTATTCCTCTATTGTCCTCTATGAGAAGTATTTTTTTCATATCAGCTCCCGCATTTTCTACAGATTTTCATTCTTGATCGTCTCAATAATGTTATTGTGTCTAAGCTTCGTCATTGATAGTTTCATGATAGCATAAATCAGCATTATTACAACCACTATACACAATATAATTGCTTTATACGGTGGCTTATAAATGATTGCGCCACCCATCCTGTTCATAATAAAACATAAGAGATAGTTTATTAAAATACCAAGCGGTACGCCTATTACAAGTGCCTTCACAGATATAAACACACTCTCGAGTCTGACCATTCCAGCAAACTGCTTATCTGTCATTCCAATGCTTCTTAGTGTAGCAAACTCGCGGCTTCTAAGCTCCATTCCGGTGCTTAAGGTATTGATGATATTTGTGATCCCTATTAAGGCAATGACCACAATAAGTCCGTATGCAAATACTCCAAGCAGTGTAAAGAGTGATTTTTCATCGCGCATCTGCTTATCCATATTGCTGACATAAAAACTAATCTGAGAATACTCAGGATTTTCTTCCGTCTCCTTTTCTAATGTATCCTGATATTCATCTGCATTTTCTGCAACCACATATGCCGAATATATCGCATTCCCCGGTTTGAGCTCATTACCGCTCTTGCCGTCAGCCCATAAGCTTTCAAAGCCTTTTTGGTTCATAAACAAAAGCGAGGTATTGCCGTAGCCATTATAACATGTTGGTACCTTGTCTGTAACACCTGCAATAGTTACATCTACAGTTTTTCTGACACCGTTATTTATTGTTTCCTCGTCAACGTATCCACTGTTATCCTCCGTACTGCTTTCAGTATCACCTTCCACAGCATTGTCATCAGAAGAAGCATCATCATACACATTGTAGCCGCACCTGATTGTATCTCCTGCTTTATATTTGTACAGCTCCATCTCTTCTTTGACGTATTTCGAGCTTTTCTCATTATACACATCAAATGTGCATTTATTCACAAGAATTGCTCCTGTATCTGCATTTTTTACGCCTGCGTCAGACGCATACTTATCATACGATTTGTCATTTAAAACCGTGATAAAAAACTCTTGTGAGACATCCTCTCTGTCATCATAAAGCTGCCCGCAATACTCTCCATATTCCTTTGTATACTCCGGCTTATCTACATCAAAATAATAACCTGCTCCAACCAGATAATCCTTTGCTCCTTCAATGCCACTCAAAAGCTCAGAGAGCTTTTCAATATCAAGGTCCTTTTTACATGACATATTTATTCCAATATTGTAATCTACTGATGCATATGACATCCCAACAACGCTAAAGGCCATAGACATAAAGTATGATATCACAATAAAGGTTACTGAGCAGATAACAATAGACGTCACTGTAGTTCTGTACTTTTTTTTGTTTCTCTTTATATTCTTATATGAGATAACGCCTCCAATGCCCCAGATTCTGCCTATAATAGCCGGTGTCTTAAGCTTTGCTGACTTTATTTTAATCTCCTTTGTGTTTCTTATTGCTTCAAGCGGTGTGACCTTTGCGGCCCTTCTTGCACTGCCTGTTGCTGAGAAATAAATGGTTGCTATACTCAGTATCACAGCAAGAATAAGTGCAGGCAGTGATGTGTGAAAGCTCAAAGCAAAGTTAAGCCAGCCTGCTGACAGCGCATTTACCACCTTGACAAGTATAAGCGATGCCAAAATACCACTCATGGTACCTACAGGAATACCAACCACTCCAAGCATTGCTGCCTCTGTCTTAACGCTGCTTTTTATCTGGCGCCTCGTAGCACCCACGCTTGCAAGCATGCCATACTGCCTGATTTTTTCAGTGATTGATATGTTGAAGCTGTTTTTGATACAGTACACTGATGTCAGTATAATTATCAAAGCCACAACAGCGGCCACTGTAAACAGTGCTTTAAATGTGCCGTCAATCGGGAAAACACACTCATAGCTTATAAGGAAGCGATTTATATATATATCATATTTTGCATTTTCCATCTCTTTAAGAAACCTGTCGCTCTCCTCAGCAGACATTTCAACAGATGAATTATTTGATTTCTCAAACAGCTTTTCATCCACACCAATTATATCTGCAGTCACAGCATCCTTATTTCTTAAAGCCTTTTGAGTGTACCTGCTGTACACTGTGAGCGTAGTGTCAGCTTCGTTAACCTCACTCTTTGTGCCGTTATCAATTGCTGCCAGCTCATCAGAATATGTGACAAATGTATATCCGGCGGCACTATAGTCCTCCATTCCATAGCCCGGTCTTTCCATGATGCCTACCACCTTGTAGCGCTTTGTCACAGTATCGGTAAGTGTCTCTGCCTCATGCTCATATGCGATATTTTCCCATATGACACTTTCGGTGTTTGAATCATATCGCTTTCCGATATCAAGTGTTATCTCATCTCCCACCTTTATGTCGATTCGTCCGTTTGTCTTTAAGTGCCTTGGAATGACTATCTCATCCTCATTTTTTGCCATGCGCCCCTCTATCAGGTTAAAGCAGCCTTTCTCAAAGCCTGCCTCATCTGTTGCCATGACATAAGCATACGGCTTATCCTCATTCTTGCAGCCGTCTAGCTTTGCAAAGCCCATTCCCATTGTCTCAAATGTGCTTTCAATATTTCTGTTGTTTTTAAACTCCGAAAGCTCAGACATTTTCACATTCGAAAATTTCACATGAAAGTCGCCGCCCTTTTGCTTCTGGTATTCAATCATACTGTACTGAAAGCTTGACACAAGTGTGACAAGCGCCGACAAAAGCGCTGTTGCAAGAATTATTCCGACTATCGTGACAATAGTTCTTTTCCTGTTGAGCTTTAAGTTTTTTAATGTGAGTGTCTTCATCAAATTCATCTGATTTTACCATCCTCTATCATTATTGTGCGGTCAGCCGCCTTTGCAAGCTCCATATTGTGTGTAATCATAATGATTGTCTGGTTGAGCTCACGGTTTGAGGTCTTTAAGAGATGCATAATCTCGTTGCTGGCCTTGGTATCCAGGTTTCCGGTCGGCTCATCCGCGAGCACTATAGATGGTCTCGTAATCAGGGCTCTTCCTATAGATGTGCGCTGCTGCTGGCCTCCTGAAAGCTCGTTTGGCAGATGAGTGCGTCTCTCTGTAAGTCCAAGGCGTAAAAGCATGTCATCCATCTGTGCTTTTTCCACCTTTCTTCCATCAAGCTCCATCGGGATTGCCATGTTTTCCTCCACATTTAATATAGGTATCAGATTATAAAACTGATAAATGATACCTACCTGTCTTCTTCTGAATATGGCAAGCTCATCATCATTCATTGCAAAAATATCAGTGCCGTTTATATACACCTTTCCGCTTGTTGGCCTGTCAACACCTCCGAGCAGATGAAGCAGTGTGGATTTTCCGGAGCCGCTCGCCCCGACTATTGCCACAAACTCTCCCTTTTCCACGCTCAATGACACATCGTCCAAAGCCTTGACCTGATTTTCTCCGGCTCCATATATTTTTGATAAGTGTTCTACCCTAAGCAGTTCCATTTAATTCTCCTTTTCTTCTCTATACATTTTTGAGTGCTGTGCGGTCTGTCCTTTAAAGTGCAGCCGCCCCGCGATACAAGTGTATAATACATTATGTAAAGTTACAGGTAGGTTACTTTTAAAAAATATTACAGCATAATATAAAAACTCCGGTCAGAACAAAAAGTTTTCTGTGCCGGAGCTTATATATCATATGTTTTATAATTATCTATGCCAATAATTATTTCTGCTTATATGAAGACAAAAAGTCTGCAAGCTTGCCTGTGGCATCCTTTAATATCTCTGTTCGAGGCAGATATACCACTCTGAAGTGATCCGGCTTATCCCAGTTGAAGCCGCCGCCGTGGATGATGAGTATCTTCTTCTCACGAAGCAGATCAAGTGCAAACTGTTCATCGTTTGTGATGTTGAACCTTGCAGTATCAATCTTTGGGAATATGTAAAATGCTGCCTTTGGCTTTACTGCCGAAATTCCCGGTATATCGTTTAATGCCTTGTAGACGTACTCTCTCTGCTCATAGATTCGTCCGCCCGGCACAATATACTCGCCTACACTCTGATATCCGCCTAAAGCTGTCTGCACTATCGACTGCGCCGGAACATTCGAGCAAAGACGCATGTTTGAGAGCATGTTGAGTCCCTCGATATAGTCCTTTCCGAGTGCCTTGTTGCCGCTTAAAACCATCCATCCAATACGATAGCCTGCTATCATATGTGACTTAGAAAGACCGCTGAAGGTCACACAGAAGAGGTCCGGTGCAAGCGACGCAATAGACACATGCTCATAGTCATCCATCACAAGCCTGTCATATATCTCATCCGAAAAAATCATGAGCTCGTGCTCTCTTGCCACATCAGCTATCTGCTGCAGCACCTCCCTTGGATAGAGCGCTCCCGTAGGGTTGTTAGGGTTTATTATTACGATGGCCTTTGTCTTGTCTGTAATCTTCTTTTTGATATCCTCTATGTCCGGATACCACTCTGACTGCTCATCACAGATATAGTGCACTGCCGTGCCTCCCGCAAGTGTAACGCAGGCTGTCCATAGCGGATAATCCGGTGCCGGCACCAGCACCTCATCACCATTGTCAAGAAGCGCTGACATGCTTAAGTTTATAAGCTCGCTGACTCCGTTTCCGGTATAGATATCCTCAACTGTCACATTAGGAAGCTTTTTGAGCTGTGCATATTGCATGATTGCTTTTCTTGCAGAAAAAAGTCCCTTGGAGTTGGAATACCCCTCACAGTCCGTGAGCTGGCGAGACATATCATATATCACCTCATCAGGTGTCCTGAAGCCAAACGGCGCAGGATTTCCTATATTGAGTTTCAACACATTTGTGCCGTTTTCCTCCATGCGGGCCGCCTCATCCACCACCGGTCCTCTAACATCATAAAGCACATTATCTAATTTTCTGGATTTTCCAAATTCTCTCATCCTGACAATCTCCTTTTATTTTCGTAACAATTCCTGTAACCGTAATCATATCCTGCTAGCCTAAAAGCTCAAAAACAGCCTCAGCGTCAAATACCACCTGCTTTACCTTATCAACCTCTATCTGATAAAGTGCATTTGCTGCCAGATGCTCTGCAGCCTGCTCGAGATCTCTTATGCCCGATGTGTTCTCGTGAAGCTTAATCACTGCATCAAGTCCATCCTCTGTGAGAACGCACTCCTCCTCCTTCATTCCCATTCGCTCAAATACCTTGCGCAGGGCAAATCTCTGGAAGATGACCTTCTTCTCTTCATCGGTATAGTCCGGAATATCAATCACCGCAAAACGTGACATAAGCGGTGCAGAAATCTGTGATTTATCATTGGCTGTTGCAATCGGATATACTCCGACGGTCGGCACCATACACTCCATATAGTTGTCTGTAAAGCCCAGATTGTCAAGCAGTGTCAAAAGCACATCTGCCGGATTTCCGTTGCCGTTTTTGCTTGAGGCCTTGTCGAGCTCATTGATGATAAATACAAGATTTGACTCTCCCGCCTGTGAAAATGCCTCCATAATGATTCCCGGCTTTGCGTTTGAATAGATTCTTGAGCTTCCTGTGAGCTGCTCTGCATCATTTATGGAGCTCATATCGAGTGTGGTCCATGGAAGCTTGAGAATACGTGCAACAGCATATGCAATCTGTGACTTTCCGGTTCCTGCCGGTCCACAGAGAAGCAGTCCGTAGGCAGGAAGTGTATGAGTCCTGTTTATCTGGATAATGGTCTCAATGATTCTCTGCTTCACGCTCTCCATGCCATAGAGCTCCTCATCGAGTATGCGCCTTGCCTCCACAGGGTCAATTGCCTCAAAGTAATTTCCCTTCCACTGGATATTCATCATGATGGAAAGTGCTCTCTGCGCATGGCGTCTTTCCTCAGGTGATACCTCGCTTGAACGCGCAACTGCCAGATTTCTTCTGGCCCACAGCAGTATATTGTCAGGCAGTGTACGGCCTGCACAGGTCATGAAATCTGTGATGCTCTGTATACTGGTGAGCTTCATGCTGTCGCCCTCTTCCTCGTAATCATCGAGGTCAGGTTCATCCTCAGGCATGGTGCTGGCAAAGAGCCTTTCCATCATATACTGCAGGAATCCATCCTCTGCAGACAGCTTTGTGCCTCTGCCGAGAGCCACCTCCCTCACCCTGTATACTGCGTATCCGTCAGGTGTATTGGCTCCTGAAAGCTGTACCTTTATGTGATTTTCGCCAAGCCACTTAAAAAGGCTAACGAAGCGGGAATCAATGCGCAGGATATCTGCACTGGTCACCCCATCACCATCCTCAAATTCAAAGGATGTACGCTTTATCGGATTTGTAAACATACCGAGCGCATGATGCGCCCACTCCTTTTGCTTATTGTCTATCACAACAATCGGTTTATCGGCCGATGCCTTTGTCTCTGTCGAATGAAATGTCTCATATGTACACTCCGGATGCTCGTTTGCTACCGGTGTATCGCTAAAATCAAATACTGGCATTTTTATTCCTCTCTTTTCGTAATTGTATTCTTCATCATACCCTGTCAAAGGCTATGTCCTGTACCACCTCGCCCGCGATGATAAGTCCTGCCACTGATGGTACAAATGCAAGGCTTCCGGGAATATCCCTGCGCTCTGTGCACTTGTGTTCGGCACCCGGCGGGCAGATGCAGTTGGTTCTGCAGCTTATAGACATATCCTCTATCGGTCTTGTAGGCTTCTCCTCAGAGTATACCACCTTGAGCTTTTTCACGCCACGTTTTTTAAGCTCACGGCGCATGACCTTTGCAAGCGGACACATGCTGGTCTTATATATATCAGCCACCTTAAATGCACTTGCATCCAGCTTATTTCCCGCTCCCATGCTGCTTATGATAGGCACATTTTTCTCCTGTGCCTTCATGACAAGCGCAATCTTTGCTGTGACCGTATCAACCGCGTCAACTATATAATCATACTCTTCAAACGGAAATTCATCAGCATTTTCCGGCAAAAAGAAACACCTGTGCGTCACGACACTGACATCAGGATTAATATCATGAATCCTCTCCTCCATCACATCTGTCTTGTATTTTCCTATGGTCTTTCGGGTTGCGATTATCTGCCTGTTTAGGTTTGTAAGACACACCTTGTCATCATCGATAAGGTCAATCGCTCCCACTCCGCTTCTGACTAGTGCCTCGCAGACATATCCGCCCACTCCTCCTATTCCAAATACTGCGACTCTTGCGCCCTTTAGCCTATCCATCGCCTCTTTTCCAAGCAAAAGCTGTGTTCTTGAAAACTGATTTAACATTTATTTCTCCTTTTCATCCCTGACCACGCCGACACCGGCAGAAATCAGGAGTCTTACTGTATCCTTAAGCATGCTCCAGTCAGCCTTTGACAGCTCATCGGCAGCCTTTATCATCTCAATGAGCTGCTTAAATGACATCTGGTCAAGGTTCTCGAAATTGGAGTCCGATGCAATTGAAAAAAGCACATTTACAAACTGCTTTCGCTGCGCCTCATCCATGCTGCCTATCCAGTTTCTGAGTGTCTTGTCAAGGCGCACACTGTTTTTGTCCAGCCCATCCGCCTTTATGATACTTCCGCCCATTATCTCCCATGAAAAAGCATCATGCTGCATCGGCCCCGAATTACGGCTTCTTACCACCTCATAATCGTCCACATGCTCAAGCAATAAGCCAACTATAGACGACTGCGGCAGAAATGTCTCTATTCTGTCAAAAATTCTTTTGTAGCCTGCCGTATATATCATCTTGTGATTGAAGCCCGGTCCGTCAAAATTAAACACCTTAATAATGACATCCTGCACCTCTTTATCCACATGCATGGCGGCAAACACTGCCAGATTTCCACCCTTTGAGTGCCCGCCTATCCACAGCTTTCCTGTATTGATGCTTTTATTGTTGATATTTTCATCATCTAAAGCTTTATCATTTGTGGCTTTTTCATTTATGACCCTATCATCATTGCATATATATGCTGCCACCTGCTTTAAATATTTTTTCGCCTTGTTCTGTCCCGGTGTCTCATCGAGATAGCTTAGATTAAAGTTTTCCTTCCAGCCGACCACGGAATGGTCTGTACCACTGTAGGAAATAAAATATGTGCCGTCAGGCAGTTCTATCGTAACCGCAGAAAACTGCGACTCCTCTTTTTCACTAATATCGTATATATAATATCTCAAAATGCAGTCAGCATAGCGCCTTGAGTGCGCCAGCTTTTGAAGCAGCCTCGCGGAGTGGCGAAAAAGATTAGGCATCTGCTCAATCTCATCATCACTGTGGTCCGCGCAGTAAAGGCTTGAAAGCTGTTTTATCGTAAGGTATGACTTCTTTGCATCCGGCATATATGGCTTCATCTGCACATAAATAAGCTGCGAAAAAATCAGTCCGTCCACCTCATTTACATGCACCTCATCAAAGCCTATATCTCCACGCCAGTCAATATAATCCATGATATCTGCCATACAATGCCCTCCTGAAATATATCTGTCTTATTCATCATAGTGATCTAGGAAGCTGTGCTTTATGCCATCCTTTTTATATGCTACAACCGTAGCCAGATTTACATTCTCCACGCTCTTAAATATATTTGCCTCGACAAAAGGATTCACCTTTTTAAGATTAGCGATGAGCTGCTTTATCTCAACACGCTTTGAGCGGTTTTCCTCATTATTGCAGGTGGTACAGGTATCTGTAAACTTGCAGGCACACTGTATGAAATGCAGACCGTTGTAATCACGCCATGCCTTGATATCGTCCTCCCTGACTAGATAAAGAGGCCTGATAAGCTCCATGCCCTCAAAGTTTGTGCTGTGAAGCTTAGGCATCATGGTCTGTACCTGTGCACCGTAGAGCATGCCCATGAGTATCGTCTCGATAACATCATCATAGTGATGTCCGAGCGCAATTTTGTTGCAGCCCAGCTCCTTTGCAAATGCATACAGATGTCCTCTTCTCATCCTCGCACATAAATAGCATGGCGATTTTTCGATATCATATACAGCATCAAATATATCTGACTCAAAAATAGTGGCAGGGATGCCAAGGTTCCTGCAGTTTTCCTCTATGACATGCCTGTTTGCCTCATTGTAGCCCGGGTCCATGACGAGAAACTTCACATCAAAATCAAACTTGTTGTGATGCTTAAGCTCCTGAAAAAGCTTTGCCATGAGCATGGAATCCTTACCTCCCGAGATACACACCGCAATCTTATCCCCCGGCTTTACAAGCTCATAGGTATTTATCGCCTTTGTAAACTTGCGCCAGATGGATTTCTTAAATTTCTTTCTGATGCTTTGCTCCACATCCGCCTTTATATCGCGCTCTGCCACCTCATCCTCTTTCATGGCATCAAGCAGCCAGCTTATATAGCCTCCCTTTAAGCTTGCCGCATCAAAACCTTTTTCTGTGAGATACTCTGCCACATCCACACTCGTCTTACCACGGCTGCAGACTATGACAAGCTTCTTATCATGCGGCACCCTCTCATCTGACTCTATTTCCTCTGCCTGAACATTGAGTGCTCCCTTTATGGCACCGTGCGCCACCTCTTCCTCACTTCTTATATCTATTATCTGATAGCTGTTACTATCCAGCTTTTTAACTTCTTCTATACTAAGCTGCATTTTATTTCTCCTATATTATTTCCGCAATGACTTTATTTCCTGAAATATTTTGTACTCATAATATGCCGACACCACAAGGATGAGCCCTATCATAATGAGGCTGTATACATCGCGGATTGCTATTCCAAACGCATCACACACGCATGGCACCAAAAGCCCCGCAGTAAAAACAAGCTTTACAAACGTCAAAAGCCTGAGTGAATACTTTCTGATATTGCCCACACACAGCTCCGCTGCTATGTGATTGAGCTTTTCCGGATAATGCTGCAGCCATGTGATTGCAATGTATACAAGCAAAAGCACAAGTATATTGGCCACAAACTTAAATACCTGTATGTGATAGCACACTCCATAATAAATCTGTAAGCCTATATACGCAAGAGCTAAAAGCGCATCTATTGCCTCAAGCACCGCCGAAGCAAAGGTCATATCTCTTTTTCTCATATAAATCTACTACCTTTCATTAACACCTTAAACACATAAAAATAAGGTAAAACGATATTGTTTCTCTTTAAACTATCTAATTTTATCATATTATGGACTATCTTTCTAGAAAAATTGTGATATAATAATCAGGTTAAAGGAATTTTATTTAAAAATTAATAATACAACGAGGTTTAATCGAAAATGAGCAAATTAACAATACCAAAGAACTATTCTTCGGCACTGAATCTTCATGATACACAGCTTGCCATCAAGACTGTTAAGGATTTCTTCCAGGGCATGCTCGCACAGCGTCTTTCCCTGACACGTGTTTCAGCACCGCTTTTCGTTGATCCTACCACAGGCTTAAACGATAACTTAAACGGATATGAAAGACCTGTTACCTTCGGCATCCTTGAGCAGGGTGACAAAGAGGCTGAGGTCGTTCACTCTCTTGCCAAGTGGAAGAGATATGCATTAAAGAAATACGGCTTCTCTCTCGGCGAGGGCATCTACACAGATATGAATGCCATAAGACGTGATGAGGAGACTGACAATATCCACTCTATATTTGTTGACCAGTGGGACTGGGAAAAGGTCATCCGCAAGGAGGACAGAAACTTAGACTTCCTTAAGGAAACAGTAAAGACAGTATACAAATGCCTGCGCAAGACCGAGCAGTATATGGCTATACAGTACGACTACATAGATTTGATTCTGCCAAAGGATATCACCTTTGTCACCACATCAGAGCTTGAGGAAATGTTCCCTGACAATACTCCAAAGGAGCGCGAGTATTATTTTGCAAAGGCAAAGGGTGCAATCTGTGTAATGCAGATTGGTGACAAGCTTGCAAACGGAGAGCCTCACGACGGACGTGCCCCTGACTATGACGACTGGGCTTTAAACGCTGATATCATCGTATACTATCCTGTTCTTGATATCGCACTTGAGCTTTCATCAATGGGTATCCGTGTAGATGAAAAATCTCTGAAGGAGCAGCTTGACAAAGCCGGATGTCCTGAGCGTGCTAAGCTTCCATTCCAGAAGGCTATCCTCAACAAGGAGCTTCCGTACACTATCGGAGGCGGAATCGGACAGTCACGAATCTGTATGTTCTTCCTCAGAAAAGCTCATATCGGTGAGGTACAGAGCTCGCTGTGGCCTGAGGAGACAATTAAGGAATGTGAGGAGCATGGTATTCAATTGCTATAATCTGCATACCATACTTTACTGTTTGTTATTAAAAACCTGCTGTGTCAGACAAGCATGTGACACAGCAGGTTTTTTATTTCTTATTTTTTAATTTTTCCATATGCATCACAAACATCAGCATAAATTCATGTGCTGCTATTATCTACACAAACATCCTCCATGCAGCCCTGATCTGCGAACTCAGCCTCTCAAACTGCCAGTGGGTATTGCTCTTTATGATACTGTTTGGATCATTTATAGTAAAGCCCTCATCATCATAGCCTGTAATCACCATAAAATGTCCATTGTCTGTGAAATCTCCCGGACCGACATTTACGACTATCAAATTGCCCTCATCAAGCCTTTCTTTAAATGTATCCTCATCCTCCTTTATAGTCTTAGCATTTACGCCGTAGTGCCTGCAGCCCTTGCTCATAAGATCCCATGCACTTCCGGAGCCGTCCACACTGTAGCCGGCCTCCTTTGCATACTCTGCCACTGCAAGAGGTGATGCCTGTGCATCATGCGTCAGATATAATACAACCATCGAAAGTGCAGTCGGACCGCAGCCACTCGCCGCAAAATAATTGCCGCTGTACTTTTCATAGCCCCATCTCTTATCCCACTGCTGCAATAGAGGTACTGTATCCTGCGAGGCCTCTGCAGTCAGATCAATATCATGCTTTTTCGAGTGCTCCTCAGGATACTCATATATGAAGTCAATTGCCTCATCATTCTTCTTCGCAAGCTCCTTTAGCTGCACCGGATACTCTGCACTTTGAAGTATCTCATCAAGCTTCGTTTCCTTGTCAGGCTCGCTGCTTTCCTCCGCAGCGTTTACATCAGCCTCTGAGCTGTTTTGCTTTTTTCCTGAATCCATTTTAGATGCGGTAAGTGAATTATTATTCTTCTGCACATCAACATTCCCTGAGCGTGTCTTATTATCAGCACTTACCGCTGCTTCTGTATCAGGAACCAAAAGCTGCATGCCTACAGCCACAAATGTTATTATGGCTATCGCTGCACAAAGGACTATTGCGCCTATTTTCATGCGCCTGTCACTGTGCCTTGCACGTTTTATGCCTCCCTGCCTTCTATCAGTTTTCTTATGTGTCTTTCCCATTGTTTTCCTCTTACTATTACAGCTTATCAACTTCATCCATCCAGATACGTCCGCACGCATCAGAAGGCATCCTTAGGTCTCCTCTCGGTGAGACCGCCACTGTTCCTACCTTTGGTCCATCCGGCAGACATGAGCGCTTGAACTGCTGTGCGAAAAATCTGCGATAGAAGTTCTTAAGCCATTTGAGAATAAACTCATCATCATATTTTCCTTCAAATGCTATCCTTGCAAGGCGGTAAACCTTGGCAGGAGCATAGCCGCAGCGCAGCATATTGTAAAGGAAGAAGTCATGCAGCTCATAAGGGCCCACAAGATCCTCTGTCTTCTGTGAAATCTTACCGTTTTCAGGTGGTAAAAGCTCAGGAGAAACAGGTGTATCAAGCACATCAAGAAGTGTACTTTCCAGCAAATCGCTGCCGCAGGTATCTGCATAGTATTTTACCAGATGGCGCACCAGAGTCTTTGGAACCGATGCATTTACAGCATACATGGACATATGGTCTCCGTTGTAAGTCGCCCAGCCGAGTGCCAGCTCCGACAAATCTCCTGTACCTATAACCATTCCGTTTTCCTTGTTTGCGATATCCATAAGTATCTGTGTGCGCTCGCGCGCCTGTCCATTCTCGTATGTGACATCATGCACAGACGGATCCTGACCGATATCCCTGAAATGTATATTTACAGCATCCTTTATATCCACCTCGATAAATGTAGCTCCAAGGCATTTAATGAGATTTACCGCATTGTCATATGTGCGGTCTGTTGTTCCAAAGCCCGGCATAGTAACTGCCGCTATATCCTTGTGATCCTTTCCCAAAAGATCAAATGCTCTTACCGTGACAAGCAGTGCCAGTGTGGAGTCGAGTCCTCCTGAAATACCAATAACTGCTGTCTTGCAGTTGGTATGCTCTAATCTCTTTTTAAGCCCCATAGCCTGGATCATAAAAATCTCATCACAGCGTCTGTCCCTGTCTGTCTTGTCTGCAGGAACAAAAGGAGCCGGATTTACATAGCGGCTAAGAGTGGTATCCTTTACCTCAAGATCAAACTCAGCCCATCTGTGATCATCCTCGACAACAAATGTTGTCATCCTGCGCCTCTCAGTCTCTATTCTTTCTACATCAAACTCGCTGTATATAGTCTCATTTGTAAAGCGCTTTGACTCGGCAAGCACATTTCCGTTTTCACAGATGAGATTGTGTCCTGAGTAGACCACATCCTGTGTGGACTCACCGTCTCCCGCTGACGCATAAATATATCCACAGATTAATCTGGCAGACTGTCCGCTCACAAGCTCTCTCCTGTATATTGCCTTGCCTGTCACCTCATCTGATGCAGACAGATTTACAATCACAGTGGCACCCGACATCGCGTGTCTGATGCTCGGCGGGTTGGGAGTCCAGAGATCCTCACAAAGCTCCACCGCTATCTTAAGCTTTGGCAGCTGCTTGCAGCTAAAAATAAAATCAGTATCTACAGAAACCTGCTGTCCATTTTTCAGTGTGACATATGTGCTAAGGTTTTCTCCCGATGCAAAATGCCTTGCCTCATAAAACTCATTGTAATTTGGCAGAAATGTCTTTGGCACCATGGCAAGTACTTCTCCGCGCGATACAACTGCCGCCATATTATAGAGCATGCCGTTTATCTCATATGGAAGCCCTATGAAAAATATGCCGTCAAGGCTCCTGCTGTAATCTGCTATCCCTATAAGCTCATCCTCTGCTGCAGCAATGAGCTTATCCTGCCAGAAAAGATCCTGACAGGTGTATCCGGTAATGCAAAGCTCCGGGAAAACAACCACCTTTGCCCCGTTGTCAGTGCACTCCTTCATAAGAGCTTTAATAAGCTGTCCGTTGTATACAGTATCAGCTACCTTTACCTTTGGTGTCGCTGCAGCGACCTTTATATATCCGTCCTTCAATTAGCGCATCTCCTTCAACTCATCCACCGTAAACTCATATGCCTTATTACAGAACTGGCACTTTACCTCAATGCTCTCACCATCTGCGATAATGGAATCAAGATCCTTTTTGCTAAGTGTGGAAAGTGCTCTGCTCACACGCTCCTTTGAGCAGTCACAGTGGAAGCGTGTCTCTGTCGTATCTGTGATTTCAAGCCCGAAATCCCCTAAAATTTCCTCAAGTATCTGCTCCGGAGTCAGTCCCCTGTCAAGCATCTGTGTCACCGAATCAATCTCTGTGATTTTCTTTTCAAGCCTGTCCACAACCTCCTCCGGTGTAAACGGCATAAGCTGGATGATAAATCCACCGGCCTGCTTTACGCTCTGGTCCTTATCCACCAGCACGCCAAGACCAACCGCCGACGGAATCTGCTCAGATGTGGCAAAATAATAGGTCAGATCCTCAGCTATCTCACCTGTTTTAAGCTCACACTGACCCGAATACGGCTCTTTTAAGCCCATATCCTTTATGACTGTGAGTATACCAAGATCAAGCGCTCCACCCACATCGAGCTTGCCTGCCGCATTGAGTGGCAGCTCAACCTGTGGATTTATGGCAAAGCCCTTTACATTGCCGTGCGAATCTGCTGTGACGGTAAGTCCCTTTGCAGGTCCGCTGCACTGTATCTGAAGAGTTATGATATCCTTATCTCCCTTCATCATAGCTCCCATCATGGCTCCCGCAGAAAGAAGCCTGCCAAGTGCCGCCGTCATGACAGGTGTTGTCATGTGATCCTCTCTGGCGGTCTCCACCATCTCCCTTGATGTTACAGCAAATGCTCTGATATTAGCATCCGCCGCTGTTGCTCTTACTATATAATCTGACATAATTTACCTCTCATTATCTAATTCTATCCTTTATGTGCAATTACAGTGACCTTCTCACTGTCACACTTCACCTGATCGTCTGTGTACGCATCATACACTGCATCAAACACAAGTCCCGACTGCTCAAGAAGCTCCTTAAGCTCTGAAATCTCATAGCATCTCTGGAAATGAGTTTCCTCAAACTTCTTGTAGATGTCATCCTCATCCTCTGACTGCTCCTTTATAAAAAGTGTCAGGTCATACTCGTTTATTTTCTCATCGGCATCATAATAATTGTCCCATATAAAGCTGCCCTCATCACGGTTTTCAGCTATGGTATTATCAGCCATGAGCACCTCATATTTATATGGAGTATTGATATCAAATATAAAAATGCCACCCTCTTTAAGACTTTCGCTCACGCAGAAAAAAACTGCCTGAAGATCCTCAGGCTCAAGAATATAATTGATGCTGTCACATGCGCTTACGACGGCACTCACCTTTTCTCCCGGTTCAAACTCTCTCATATCCTGCATCAGATAAAGGATTCTGTCATCCTCTCTCTCAAGCGCCATATCAAGCATGTCAAAAGAATTGTCAATGCCTATCATATCATAGCCTGCATCTGCAAGAAGCGTGGTAAGCTTTCCCGTACCACAGCCTAAGTCCACGACATATCCACTGTCTATGCCATTTGCACGCAGTTTTTCGACAATATATCTGCCCCACACCTCATATGGCACATTGTCCATGAACATGTCATACACCCGGGCAAAACTCGTGTATGCTTCCATAATTACCTCATTTCGTGTTTCTATTTACCGTAACTATTCAGAACCATCCCACGCACATTCGCAAAACCGCACGATGCTCGTGCTTTCCCGCTGCTTTGCAGCTAATTTTGCTCATATGTGTGGGGGTGGCTCTATTCGAGCCACCTTGAGAACAAGAAAACCTGCTGCTTACATGCAAGCATGACGCATCAGCTTTTTTGTTCTCAGTGGTTCTGAATAGTTACTTATAATCAATTAATTATAAGAAACAGGGAGGTCGAAATGAGTAAAAAGAAAAAGATAATCATTTCAGTGATTGCAGCTGTGCTTATCATAGCAGTGATTGTGTCAGCTGTTGTCATTGCAATGACAAAGGGAAAGAATGCAGCAAAGGCATCGGGAGTCTATGCAAACAAGGTCGCTGATGTCATGTATCAGGCGGGAAGTACTGACAAGTACAGCGGTGTTGTGGAAGCAGCCGATACCATGGATATCAAGGCTGACAGTGAAAAAACGGTAAAGGATATTCTTGTGTCAGAGGGGGATGAGGTACAGGTGGGCACACCTCTTTTTACCTATGATACAAAGGATCTTGCTGCGAAAAAGGAAAGCGCCACGCTTGAGCTTGAGAGCTTAAACAATACGCTTTCCGGCTATGATGCACAGATAGAGCAGCTCACCAAGGAAAAGAAGGAAGCGCCAAAGGATCAGCAGCTTGACTATACACTGCAGATTCAGCAGGCGCAGACACAGCAGAAGCAGACTCAGTACGATATTGCCACGAAGAAGGCAGAGATAGAAAAGTATGATGAGAGCATCAAAAATGCCACTGTAAACAGCACAATGATTGGTGTTGTAAAGAAAATCAATGAGAATCAGAGTGCAGACACAGCAGATACTGCATTTATGACAATCGTTGCCACCGGTGATTACAGGGTAAAGGGCACAATTGATGAGCAGAGCTTTTTAAACAGTGGACTCGCAGAAGGGCAGGCAGTTATAGTGCGCTCGAGAGTTGATGAGTCAAAGACATGGCAGGGTACCATCAGCAAGGTTGATACTGAGAATCCTCAGACTGATAACAGCAATTCCGGCATGTATGATGATGGAAGCAGCGAGCAGAAGGCATCAAAGTACAACTTCTATGTGCAGCTTACAGGCACAGGCGACATGCTTTTAGGACAGCATGTATATGTGGAGCCAGATTTCGGACAGACAGAGGTGAAGGATGGTATTTGGATTGATGAGAGCTATGTCGTAAAGGATGGCGATGATGCATATGTATGGACACTTAATAAAAAGGATAAGCTTGAGAAGACAAAGGTTGAGCTTGGAGACTATGACGAGAATCTCATGATGTATGAAATCAAGTCAGGGCTTACAAAGGATGACTATATAGTATGGGCATCTGATGACCTATATGAGGGTGAGCCGGCACAGACATGGGAAGAGTATGTTGAAAATGGCGGCGGTGAAGATTCAGTCTATGACGATATGGGTACAGAAGCTCTTGATGACCAGATGCTTGAGGGCACTGAGGGCGGTCCTGTTGATGATGGCACAATGGACGAAGGTGCAGCAGATGCCACCGGTTCAGGTGACGCGGAGGTACAGTAGATGATTCTAGAACTCCAGCATATTTACAAAAACTATGACCAGGATAAGCTCGTGGTGCCGGTTTTAAAGGATGTCTCACTCCAGATTGAGGAGGGAGAGTACGTGGCAATCATGGGACCGTCGGGCTCCGGCAAGACCACTCTCATGAATATAGTGGGATGTCTTGATCTGCCAACATCGGGCACATATATACTTGACGGCAGACCTGTCAGTGAGCTTAAGGAAAAGGAGCTTACGAAAGTCAGACGGGATACAATTGGATTTGTATTCCAGAATTTCCAGCTCATGCCGAGAGAGAGTGCACTGGACAATGTATGCCTGCCGCTCATATATGCCGGTGTGAGCAAAAAGGACAGAAGGCAGATGGGTATGGAGGCATTAGAGCGTGTAGGGCTTTCAGACAGGGCTGATTTCAAGCCAACACAGCTTTCAGGAGGACAGAAGCAGAGAGTGGCGATAGCGAGAGCTATGGTCAATCATCCAAAGCTTCTGCTTGCGGATGAGCCTACGGGAGCACTTGATTCAAAGTCAGGCAAGCAGGTGCTAGAGCTCTTTGAGAGCCTTAATGAGTCCGGTGTGACGGTTGTCGTGATTACACATGACAGAAAGGTAGCCGAGCAGGCAAAGCGCATCGTCCACATCATAGACGGCGAGATAACAGAGGAAGGACAGGAGGCAGGTAATGAAAAAGAAAAAGAGAATTAAGATCATTATAATAGCTGTCCTTGTAGTTGCAGTTGCAGCGGGAAGCATCACAGGAGTTGTTTATTACAGGAACTCCAAGGGGCTTGCTTCCGTCATGAGTGTTTCGATGATCAGCACGACAAACGACTACACATCCATGACCAGTGGGGGAATGGTGTGTGATGATGCATGTCAGACAATCAATTTAAAGGATGGACAGAAGGTGACAGAGGTTTATGTCACAAAGGATCAGCAGGTAAAGGCCGGAGATAAGCTCCTTGCATATGATGTGACGAGTCTTTCGCTCTCGGTTGAGATGAAGCAGCTTGAGATACAGAGTCTTGAGAACCAGCTTGCATCGGAAAAGCAGAAGCTTGACAAGCTAAAGAACACTAAACCGGTTGAAAAGCAGCCCGATACTCCTGTTACACCTGAGCCACAGCCTGACACACAGCCGTCTGCGCCTGATGAACAGCATGATGTGATATCTGATTTGTCAGAGGCCAAAGGAAGCGGTACAGAGGACGATCCTTATGTATTTACATGTACAGAAGCTTCATATGTATCAGGGAAGCTTTTGAATACACTCTCAGAAAAGAGCGCGGTAGCGCGGTTTGTAATAGGAGATGTGGATGCACCTGATATGGAGCTTATCGTAAGAGGAGATAGGCTTGGCGGCTATGATGAAAGCGATGAGATAAAGCTTTTCCTTGCAGGCACAACTACAGCAGGAGATGCTTCTGATGATACGGAAGGAAGTGAGCCGTCAGATACCAAAACAGACAGTGCCACAGAACAGACCGCACAGACAGAAGCTGATACCGCGGCAGAAGAAAAGACATACACTGCAGATGAGCTTAAGGATGCCATAAAGGAGCAGACCAGAAGTGTTGCCGATGTTGATTTACAAAAGAGAATTGCACAGGCTGATTTAAAGGAACTGCAGAGCGAGCTTGAGGATGGCGTGGTATATGCAAAGAAGGATGGAATCGTGACAACAGTCTGTGATCCTGCCAATCCACCGCAGGACGGTACACCTTTCCTGCAGCTTTCGGGAGCATCGGGACTGTATATCAGCGGAACAATCGGTGAGCTGGATCTGGATACGGTAAAGGTAGGACAGAGCGTATCAGCAGTCAACTACATGACAGGTGATACCTATGAGGGCACGATATCCGAGATAAGCAATGTGCCGTCAGACAGTGTAAACTATTATGGAGACAGCAATCCAAACTCCTCATTCTATGAGTACACTGCATATATTGAGAATCCGCAAAATCTCAAAAAGGGCGATTCACTTGAGTTGACCATAGATACATCATCAGAGGGCTCTGACAGCGGACTATATATCGACAAGTCATATGTCAGAACAGAGAACGGACAGTCATATATATACAAGGATGATAACGGAAAGCTCAAAAAGCAGTCTGTCAAAACAGGCAAGTCACTCTGGGGCTCATATGTGGAGATAAAGTCAGGTCTGACAAATGATGACTATATCGCATTCCCGTATGGAGTCAGGGAGGGCGAGAAAACCAAGGTATCCGAAGATGGTATGTATTAGTTTAGCAGGGAGGATTAAAGATGCTTGAAAATATTAGATTGTCCTTTAGGGGAATCTGGTCACATAAGATGCGTTCGTTTCTGACCATGCTTGGAATCATCATCGGAATTGCAGCAATTATTGCGATTGTTTCCACAATTCAGGGCACAAACGAACAGATAGAAAAGAACCTCATAGGTTCGGGAAGTAATAACGTAAAGGTCACACTGCAGAAGGATGGCTATGATATGGATCTATCATATGAAACGGCGCCGGCGGGAGTGACTGAGGTATCGGCTGCCACACTTGACAGCATAAAGGAGCTCGACCATGTGCAAAATGCAGCTCTTTACCGTACAAGACAGGCTTCCAATGCAGTCTATTATCTGAACACGGCGCTTTCGGGCGGCAATATAACAGGTGTCGATGACGGATATTTCGATACTGCAAGCTATGTAGTCATGAAGGGCAGAGGCTTCTCAAAGAATGACTATGCAAAGGCCCGCAGGGTGGCACTCATCGATGAGAGCGTGGAGAGCAGCCTGTTTTCAGGAGAGAGCGCGCTCGGCAAGACAGTAGAGATACAGGGATATCCGTTTACAGTAGTCGGTGTAGTCACGGAAAAGGACAGCTATGACCTGGTAATAAACTCAATTGATGATTACTATATGTATGCCTATGATGACAGCCAGGGCAATGTATTTGTGCCAAGCGGAACATGGCCGGTTATATTTGGTTATGATGAGCCGCAGAACCTTTTGCTTAAAGCAGACAGCACGGATACCATGGCTACAGTGGGAAAGGCTGCTGAGGAGATACTTAACAGCAATTTAAATGTCACAGACGGCTCTGATGTGGCCTACAAGGCACAGGATTTACAGGAGCAGGCAAAGCAGATACAGCAGCTCAGCCAGTCAACCAATATGATGCTCATATGGATAGCCGGAATATCACTGCTGGTCGGTGGTATCGGTGTCATGAATATCATGCTTGTGTCAGTCACAGAGCGTACCTCGGAGATAGGACTTAAAAAGGCAATCGGAGCGGGAAAGGGAGCAATACTTGGGCAGTTCCTCACAGAGGCAGTTGTTCTCACAAGTCTTGGAGGTCTGGTCGGAGTGCTGGTCGGAGTGATACTCTCTAAGGTTATCTCAATGCTAAACGGCACGCCGACAGCGATAAGTCCGGCAGCAGCTATACTTGCGGTGCTTTTTTCCATGGCGATCGGAATCATATTCGGTATGCTTCCTTCATACAAGGCAGCGAACCTAAACCCTATTGATGCACTGCGCCATGAGTAATTCTTATTGAAATCGCTGCTATTGTGAAAAAAATAACAATTCTTTGTATTTTGATGAATACAAGGGTAGAAAAAGTTTAAAAAATTTTGTAAAATGTTCCTAGTAGATAAATACTGTACTAGGAGCATTTTTTAGAGGAATCAGGTCATGTGATATGGGAAGTGTCATATGGTATAATGATTCTTCTAAGTATGTAATTAATTAGGTAACAAAATATACATTATTTTAAGGAAAAGGAGATAATATGTACGCTGACGAAAACGTAATCAAAATCAAACATGCAGTTTTGCTTGAGGTCGCAAAGGCTGCATTTGCAGGTAACCTCGATGAGATCAGAGATGACATCCCATTTACACTTATTCCGGGACCGACACCTCAGTTCCGTTGCTGTATCTACAAGGAAAGAGAAATCATCCGTCAACGTGTCAAACTTGCAGAGGGTAAAGCACCAAGCGCAAACGATGACGGCAATATCATCCAGGTAATCAGCTCAGCATGTGAGGATTGCCCGATTTCAAGCTACACAGTTACTGAGAACTGTCAGAACTGTCTTGGCAAGGCTTGTATCAATGCCTGTAAGTTCGGAGCAATCGAGGCAGGACGTCTCCGTTCACATATCGACCCACAGAAGTGTAAGGAGTGTGGACGCTGTGCACAGGCATGTCCTTACAACGCTATCGCTCATTTAAAGAGACCATGTAAGTTCTCTTGCCCTGTAAATGCCATTACATACAATGAGTACGGCATTTCAGTGATTGATGAGAGCAAATGTATCAGATGTGGTAAGTGTATCCACAGCTGTCCATTCGGAGCTATCGGATCAAAGACATACATCGTAGATGTAATCGATGCAATCAAGTCAGAGAACAAGCATGTATACGCTATGGTTGCACCAGCAGCAGAGGGACAGTTTGGTGTAAACATCACTATGAACAGCTGGAAGAAGGCTATGCAGGCAGTTGGCTTCAACGGTTTTGTTGAGGTAGCACTCGGAGGAGATATGACAGCAGCATACGAGGCTGACGAGTGGCTTGAGAAGAAGGTTACATCATGCTGTCCTGGATTTGTAAATATGGTTAGAAAGCACTATCCTGATCTTGCTGACAAGATTTCTACAACTGTTTCACCTATGTGTGCAGTTTCAAGAATGATCAAGGCAAAGGATCCTGATGCAGTTACAGTATTCATCGGACCATGTGTTGCCAAGAAGTCAGAGGTACATGATCAGAAGATAGAGGGCAATGCAGACTATGTACTTACCTTCAGCGAGATTCGTGCTATTATGAAGGCAAAGGGAGTACAGCTTGAGGCTGATGATACTTCATATCAGGAGGGCTCAGTATTCGGTAAGCGTTTCGCAAACTCAGGCGGAGTTACAGCAGCTGTAATCGAGAGCATGAAGGAAAAAGGCGAGGATGTTGATTGTAAGGTTTGCAAGGCAAACGGAGCAGCAGAGTGTAAGAAGGCACTTCTCCTCATGAAGGCAGGCAAGCTTCCTGAGAACTTCATCGAGGGAATGGCATGTGAGGGCGGCTGCGTAGGCGGACCAAGCTCATACAATGACATGGTATCTACCAAGAAGTTCCGTGATGATCTCTTAAGCAGAGCAGATGACAGAAAGATTCGTGACAACATCGCCAACTACCATATGGAGACATTTGAGATGCACCGTAAGGAGCAGTAATAAAATGATTGTTACAGCATAATCTTTTTAAATCCCCCGACTTGTTCGGGGGATTTTTGTGATTGCGAATATCTGCAAAAAGATATGTGGTTAGTCATATTGAGAACTGAATAGTAACAAAGATATTAAATAAATTAAGTACATATTACGACTCTATCACGGGTTTTCGGGATAAAGAAACAATTGTAACACAACTGAAATATATGAAGCCAACATTAAGAAATTCTCAAGGAATTTGCAGTAGCAAAAAAGATTGTTTAACGCTATAATAGATACTGCTTGAAATAATATTATCAGGTTTGAGTAATAATATAGAGAGAATAATTATAAAATGCTAAAGAGGATTGGAAAAATGGACAAAAATAAAAAGATGATTATCGGCATACTTACGGCTGCAATAGTTCTGGTGGTGGCGTTTATAGTGTATATCACATGCTTTGATTCACATATTGAGTTCAGCAGCAAGTTCAAAAACGGTATTACTGTTGAGTATGGCAAAAAGTTTGAGCCGCCAAAAATCAAGGCGTATGTCAGAGGCAGGCTTATAAATCGAAAGGGAAAAGAGATAAAATGCACTATAGACAGTAATGTCGATGCAACAAAGATAGGTTCATACGAGATAAAAGTAACTGCTCAATACGGTAAAAAAACAGCGACACAGACCATCAAGGTTGAGGTGAGGGATAAGAAGGCTCCGGAGATTGCATTAAATGGCGATGCAGAGATGACTGTAGAGGCAGGCAGCGAGTTCAGTGACCCAGGATATACGGCAACAGACAACTATGATGGGGATCTGACAGACAAGGTATCTGTCACAGGAGATGTCGATACTTCAAAGCCGGGAGACTATGAGATAAAGTACAGTGTCGCTGACTCGTCAAAGAATGAGATCGAGGTCAAAAGGACTGTGCATGTCACAGATACCACTGCACCGCAGATAAAGCTTTCGGGTGATGATTTTATGTCTGTAAAAAAAGGTGATAAGTACAAAGATCCGGGATACACGGCAACAGACAATTGTGACGGAGACATCACAGATAGTGTCAAGGTATCAGGAGATAAGGTAGATAAGGATAAGGCAGGAAAGTATACTGTGACCTATGAGGTCTCAGATTCATCAGGAAATAAGGCTACAGCTACAAGAGTGGTCAGTGTGTATGATCCGGTTGCCACGGCAGACACAGTAAACCCGGGCAACAAGATTATTTATCTTACATTTGACGATGGTCCCGGAAAGTATACACAGGGGCTTTTAGATGTACTTGATAAATACAATGTAAAGGTCACCTTCTTTGTTACAAATACGCATCCTGACTATCAGAACCTGATAGCAGAGGAGGCAAAGAGAGGACATACAGTGGCTATCCACTCTGCCAGCCACAAATACAACCAGATATATACAAGCGAGCAGGCATTCTTTGATGACCTTGAGCAGATGAACAGTATCATAAAGGCACAGACAGGAAATGATGCGTCAATCATCAGATTCCCGGGAGGCTCATCAAATACTGTGAGCAAGGATTACTGTCCGGGCATTATGACACAGCTAGTAAATGATGTGACAGCAAGAGGGCTTTTATACTGTGACTGGAATGTATCGAGCGGAGATGCAAACAACAAGCCAATCAGCACGGAACAGGTAGTGCAGAATGTCATTTCGGGAGTACAGAGCCACAACGTATCAGTTGTATTGCAGCACGACATAAAGGATTTCAGTGTAAATGCGGTCGAGCAGATCATCCAGTGGGGACAGGCGAACGGTTACACGTTTTTACCACTCACCACAAGCTCACCGATGTCTCATCATCGTGTAAACAACTAAAAGCACCAAAATAATAAAAAAGCACAAAAAAGAAGAGTTCAAAATGAACTCTTCTTTTTTAATCATGATTCTTATATCTTATTCCCCAATTAACATTTTTGTAACTATCATCTTACCTAAATATATAATAAAGAAAAAGGTACATAGAAACTAGATTGCCTGAGTGGTCAAAATTATTTAACTACCTCAACGTTAACGGCCTGTGGACCTTTAGCGCCATCAGTGATATCGAACTCTACTGATGCACCTTCCTCGAGAGTTTTGAAGCCCTCCATGTTAAGTCCTGAGAAATGTACGAATACATCCTTTCCGTCCTCGGCTGTGATGAATCCGTAACCTTTTTGGTTGTTGAACCATTTTACTGTACCTTTGCTCATCGAAAGTACCTCCAAATAATAATAATGCTGCTTACGCAACTAACGTTAGAATAGCATAACAGGTTTAAGATGTAAAGCAATAAAGTCAAAGTTCTTTAAAGTTTATGTCATTATTTGCTAAAAATTTCATTACAAGCTTATCCCATTCACTGTCTAAGGTCTTATCCACTGAAAAAATATTGTAGGATATTCCGGTTGTCAGAGTCAGAAGTTTATTCTGATACCTGATATTTATGAAAAAACCACTGATATCGGACACTGTGAAAGCAGAGTGCAGACTGCTTAGGGTGTGCTCCATGTTTTCAGGTGAAAGCAGAAAGACAAACTTGAATGACGATGGAGTCTGTCTGCCCTTTATCAGGTCAAAGCAGTTTGTGCGAAGCATCCTAAAGGGGAGTATGCTATAGCCAGCTATACCATTTTCCTCAAGCTCTGTGGAGCTGTAAAAGCCCTTTTGCAGGTGACCATCTATGACGTAGGAGGCTGCCTTTGTGATGAAAGCCTCCTGGAGCAGGAAATTGTCAAAGATTTCCGTGCGAAGCAGCTTGTTCATAAAGTCCTTTGTGTCTGTCAGTTCAATTGATATCATAAATTCTCCTCATTTTCCACATTGTATGTGACAGCGAATGATTGTTCTAAGTGGTTTTGAATAGCTATCGATTATTATATCATACATCAGATTCACGGATTATGCCATAAAAATAGCCATAAAAATAAAGCCTGTTCAACTGGAATAATTGTAAAGTCCGTGGTAGAATAAATGCGTTATGCAATGAAAACAGGAGGCAATCCATGAAACAGGAAAAATTATTTGATTTACTAAAAGCGGCTGTTTCACCATGCGAGTGTGTGAAGGCTGCAAAGCAGGAGCTTTTGGAAAACGGATTTGAGGAGATAGATTATACAGGTGACTGGAAGCTTGTGCGCGGTGGCAGGTATGTCTTAAATCACCATGATACGACAATGTTTGCGTTTACTGTAGGAAGCGGCTACAACAAAAAGGACATGGTGCGAATAGCGGCAGCTCACACAGACTATCCATATCTTCGCATAAAGCCAAATCCGGATTTTATGACAAACTCATATGCACAGGTTAATGTAGAGGTGTATGGAGGACCGATTTTAAACACATGGTTTGACAGACCTCTCGGAGTGGCAGGGCGCGTGGCTATAAAGAGTGAGGATGTGTTCAATCCGCGTATGGTGCTATATAGGTCTGAAAAGCCTGTCATGATTATTCCAAATCTTGCAATTCATATGAACAGGGATGTGAATAAGGGTGTCGGGATAAATAATCAGGTGGATCTGATGCCGGTGCTTGATTCAATACCTGAGGATGAAAGGACCACGGATTATTTCCTTAGCTTTCTGGCTAGAGAGCTGTCTGTGGAAAAGGGCGATATCATAGACTTTGAGCTCAATACATTTTGTATGGAGGAGCCTTGCTTTGTCGGTGTGAATGACACCATGATTTCATCACCGAGAATCGACAACCAGTCATCCTGCAGGGCACTTCTTGATGCCATAGAGGATGGAAACAGAGCTGATGGAATAAACATCATAGCGCTTTTCGACCATGAGGAAATTGGCAGCAGCAGTAAGCAGGGCGCTGCCTCTATAATGCTTCACGATATGCTCAGACGTATTTTAAGAAATATGGACCTTTCAGAAAATGAAATAGATGAGAGCATATATGATGCCATGCTTTTGTCTGTCGATGTGGCTCATGCGCTTCATCCTAATAAAAAGGAAAAGATGGATATCACAAATATGCCTGTCATGGGAAAAGGCTTTTGTATCAAGCAGGCGTGCTCGCAGTCGTATGCTACGGATGCGCAGGCTATTGCTATTCTATGTCAGCTGTGTGATGAAAAGGGTATACCTTACCAGCGCTTTGTGAACCGTTCGGACAGCCGCGGTGGCAGCACACTGGGCTCGATTGCAGGTACGCTTTTACCGGTAAAGACGGTGGATATTGGTATACCTATTCTTGCAATGCACTCAGCCTGTGAGCTTATGGGAGTACGCGACATGAAAGCCTTAAGTGACTGTGTGACAGCCTTTTTCGGGTATTTAGGGAAATAAATACAGAAACCTCTTGCATAAGTTTAGTTTTCGTGTTAGTATGACGTAGTAATGGAAACTACTTGTTACGGAATGAAATAACTTTTAAAAAAGTAATTTAAACTTTTATTATCATATAGTGCAGGAGGAATAGATATGTATAAGATTATAATAGATAGCTGTGGTGAGCTCACAGACAGCCTTAAGAAGGATGGACATTTTTGCAATGTGGCACTCGAGCTTGATGTTGACGGATACAGGATTCGTGATGATGAGAGCTTTGACCAGCACGATTTCTTAAGAAGAGTCAAAGAGAGTGTAAAGGGACCAAAGTCGTCATGCCCGTCTCCTGAGGAGTACATGCAGGCTTTTGAGGGAGAGGCTGACCATGTATATGTTGTCACACTTTCGGGTAAGCTCAGCGGTTCATATAACAGCGCTGTTTTAGCAGTCAATCTGTACAATGAGGAGCATGAGGACTGTGGCAAGCAAATCTATGTATTCAATTCCCGCTCAGCATCTATAGGCGAGACACTAATCGGTATGAAGGTACAGGAGTTTGAAGAGAGTGGACTTTCATTTGATGAGGTTGTAAAGCAGACAGAGGAGTATATAGCTTCAATGAATACCTTCTTTGTGCTTGAGACACTTGATACATTAAGAAAGGCAGGACGATTAAGCAACCTGAAGGCTTTTGTGGCCAGCACTTTAAATATAAAGCCTGTAATGGGCTCAACCGATGAGGGCTCAATCCAGCAGCTTGGCCAGGCCAGAGGCATGAAGAGGGCACTTACCAAGATGGTAGAGGATGTTGTGGCTGCCACAAAGGACTGTGAGCACAGGATTCTTGCAATTTCACACTGCAACTGCCCGGAGCGTGCGCAGTATGTGAAAGCTTGCCTTGAGAAGCTTGCCAGATTTAAGAAGATTGTCATTGTGGATACTGCCGGCATCTCAAGCATGTATGCAAATGACGGGGGCATTATTATAGCAGTATAAGGATATGGTCTTTATTTTATCGGCCGGATATATTATAATGATGGCATGGGAAATTTAGATTACACACAGGTTTTAAACAAAATAGAAAACACACGCCGTTTCGGCAATGAGCCGGGAGTGGTGGTGACAGCACAGGTCATAAAGGTGCTGAGAGAAAAAGGAAAGCAAAAGCGCATAATACCGTATATCCATGTGGCAGGCACCAATGGAAAGGGCTCGGTGTGCGCTTTTTTTTCTAGTATATTAAAAAAAGAGCATATGAGGGTAGGCACGTTTGTATCACCGCATCTGGTGGATTTTGAGGAGCGCATCACGGTTGATGGGTGTATGATACCTAAGGAGGATGTCACAAGGCTTGGAAACTATCTGCTTGATATAGATTTTGGCATAGGACTTACGATGTTTGATTACTGTCTTGCCATGGCTCTTTTGTACTTTGAGGAGCAGCAGTGCGATTATATGGTCATTGAGACAGGGCTCGGAGGCAGGCTTGACTCAACGAATGCAATCGGCACACCGCAATGTGCCGTTATTACAAAGATAGGATATGACCATATGGCTATCCTTGGCAGTGATATAGCGGATATAGCGGCTGAGAAGGCCGGTATCATAAAGGAAAACGGCACAGTGGTGGTGGAACAGCAGGATAAACGTGCCATGCAGGTGATTGAGCAGGAAGCGCAAAAAAAGCATGCAAGGATAATCACTGTGGAGCAAAGCGATATAGCGCGCTGCAGCGGCTACGCACTGAGGCTTTGTGGCACATTTCAGTGGGAGAATGCAGCAGCGGCAGAGCTTGCGGCGCGGTATGTGCTGGGAAAGCGCTATGGCTGGCCGGAATATGAAATGCAAAATGATAAGACAGAGCCAAAGAGAGAGGAAACAGAACTGAATAAAAGGATAAAAAGAGCTCTTGAAGAAGCTGTGTGGCCGGGGCGCATGGAGATAGTATCAAAGGAGCCGTTTCTGCTAGTGGACGGAGCACACAACAGCAATGGAGTTGATGCGCTCAAGGAAAGCCTCATGCAGATGTATCCGGGTGAGAAATTTTGCTTTTTCATGGGAGTCATGGCTGATAAGGACTACGATGTCATGATACGTGAGATTTTACCTCTTGCTGAGGAGTTTTATACAGTGACACCGGATTCGGACAGGGCACTGCAGGCATCGCACCTTGCTGATTTTATCAGAAAAGAGGGAGTTGAGGCAACAGAGCTTTCAGGAGTTGATGAGATAAGAAAGCACCTGAAAAGAGATACGAAAAATGTTGCATTTGGCTCCTTGTATTTTATTGGGGAGCTTAAACAGCACCGGATATAAACAACGGAAATATAGCAATATCGCTTGTGATCGGACTGCTGCTTGGGCGTCCGTTTGGAAGGGTTAATACAGCTATTGAAAAAAGTAAGAAAAAGTCAGGCCTTATCTTATAATAGTAAAAAAAGCTATATAGAAACTTAAGTTATGGTTATTATAAAAAAATAGTACTAGACATTTTTTTCCTATTGTACTAGAATGAGCATAAATGATAGTAGACCCGATATATGATAACGCTAGGTTATATCGGATCCGTAAAGAAACGGAGGATATAAAGATGGAAAAGAAGGATATCGATTGGTCAAACCTTAGTTTTGGCTACCAGGAAACAGATTACAGCTATGTTTCTAATTATAAAGATGGAAAGTGGGACGATGGACAGCTCACAAAGGATCATACAGTGACACTTAATGAGTGTGCGGGAGTATTCCAGTATGCACAGACATGCTTCGAGGGACTTAAGGCATACACAACAGAGGATGGCAGAATTGTCTGCTTCAGACCTGACTTAAACGCACAGCGTCTTAAGGATTCATGTGAGAGACTTGAGATGCCAGTATTCCCGGAGGATAGATTTGTAAAGGCAGTTGAGGAAGTAGTAAAGGCAAATGCTGCATGGGTTCCACCATACGGCTCAGGTGCTACACTCTATATCAGACCATACATTATGGGAACAAATGCAGTAATCGGTGTTAAGCCGGCTGATGAGTATCAGTTCAGAATCCTTGTAACACCTGTAGGACCATACTTCAAGGGTGGCGCAAAGCCAATCACAATCCGTGTATCAGACTTTGATAGAGCAGCACCTCACGGAACAGGACATATCAAGGCAGGACTCAACTATGCAATGAGTCTTCATGCCATTGTAGATGCACACGCACAGGGCTTTGCAGAGAATATGTACCTCGATCCTGCAACACGTACAAAGGTAGAGGAGACAGGTGGTGCAAACTTCATCTTTATCACAAAGGATGGCACATTTGTTACACCTAAATCAGACAGCATCCTGCCATCAATCACACGCCGTTCACTGATGGTAGTTGCAGAGAAGTACTTAGGACTCAAGGTTGAGCACAGAGAGGTGCTCTTTGATGAGGTAAAGGATTTTGCTGAGTGTGGACTTTGCGGAACAGCAGCAGTAATCTCACCGGTAGGGAAGATTGTAGACCACGGCAAGGAAATCTGCTTCCCAAGCGGTATGGATGAGATGGGACCTGTCACAAAGAAGCTTCGTGACACACTTACAGGCATTCAGATGGGCCATATTGATGGACCGGATGGATGGGTTCACGAGATTAAATGTGATTAATTAAGTGTGATTAGTAAGAATATGCATTTATAATAAAGCACTGGGTATTATGTTACGTCGTAATATCTGGTGCTTTTGTATTGTTTTACATACTATTTTATGTGGCATAATAATACGATTTGTGCTAAAATATTTTTAATATATGCAAATGTTTATAAAAGCTTGGAATAGATATATAAAAGCAAACAAAAGAGATAACCGGGGATAATTAAATGGACGAGTATGAAAAGATAAGACAGAGAAAGCGCGAAGAATATAGAAAGAGACACCGCGCCCAGGTCAGAAGAAAGCAGCTTATTGGCAATGGCATTGTTATAGGCGTGATAATACTTATAATTGCAACGATAATCATAGTTGTAGCTTTAAGGGGCAAAAAGGCAAAGCAGGAAGAAGTAAAGGCAGAGGTGACCAGTACTCTTTACAATCCTATACAGCCAAAGCTTGATGTACAGCTGCTGACACCCAATCCGTATTCCAGACCACAGAAGGCACTAGAGAAGGTAAACGGTATAGTTGTCCATTATACAGCAAATCCGGGTACGTCAGCCAGACAAAACAGAGACTATTTCAATGGCCTGGCAGAGACCAAAAAGACCAAAGCAAGCTCACACTTTGTTATAGGATTAGAGGGTGAGATAGTGCAGTGCATACCTTGCAATGAGATATCGTATGCATCTAATAACAGAAACAGTGACACAATATCGATAGAGTGCTGTATAGAGGATGAGACAGGAAAGTTCAACGACAGTACATACCAGTCGCTCATAGAGCTCACCACATGGCTTATGGGGCGGTATGATCTGAGTGCTGATGATGTAATAAGGCACTACGATGTGACAGGCAAGAAGTGTCCGCTATACTTCGTGGAGCATGAGGATGCGTGGGAGCAGTTTCACAAGGATCTGGATACATACATCGAAGAAAATGGTGTGCCAAAGGAAGAGAAAAGCCAAACCTGACAATATACAATAAATTAAAGGATGATTTAAAAAATGAAGGAAATTATCGGAAATCTGTTAAAAAAAGAGAACGTACGTCAGAATCTGAGCAGCCTCAGACAGGAGATTAAAGATGAAAATGCATTAGCAGAGGCTCTAAAGCTGCTTGCAGGAGAAGATGAACTGCTTGTGTCGTTTATGGGAGCAGACGATGCAAAAACCAGAAAGAACGCAGCGCTTCTGATAGGAGATCTTCATATGTCACAGCTTTCTGATGAGGTTTTTAAAGCATACGAGGCTGAACAGATGCGCTTTGTAAAGGGCTCATATCTGGCGGCGCTGTCACAGCTGGACTGCAAAGAGCTCTTGCCACAGCTTATGGAGCGTGCAAAAGATCTTGAGCATATGACGGTCACAGCTGAAAATAGGAAGCATATTGAGGAAGAATTAAACGAGATAAATAAAATCTTGATTAAATATAATGGGATAAAGCACCATACACCTGTGCTCGAGGGAGTAAAGGCTGAGCTGCTTCTGATGACAAACCGCCTTCACAGAGAGGTGGTACGACGTCAGATACCGGTTAAGGATACAAAGCTGCATCCGCTTGGAGTGCTTGTAAAGACTGACAATATACCTCTTATCATGCAGGTGCGCACATTCAGAAAAATGTACTTTACCATACATGCAGCATCGCTTCTGCCAAAGGATGCACAGGAAGCAGCCGCACTTCTTGCAGAGTCAGATATGTATGATATATTAAGACGCATGCACCGTGAGGGTGGTCCGTTTTACTATCGTATTGAGAGTACGGCAGATGCGGCGTACCAGAGCAGGCTTGCGAAAGCTATCGATATGCATTTTGCGGGCAGGATGATCAATTCACCAAATGATTACGACGTGGTGATTAAGCTCATACCGACAAAAAATGACAATTTTTTTGTCTGCATGAGATTATGTTCTATACAGGATAATAGATTTGCGTACAGAAAGAATGTGCTTCCTACGTCGATGCATCCGTCACAAGCGGCACTTATTGTTTCACTTGCAAAGCCGTATCTTAAGGAAACGGCACAGATCATGGATCCGTTCTGCGGAGTTGGTACACTGCTTATAGAGCGCGCACATTTAGTCCCGGCACGCGAGATATATGCTACAGATACCTATGGAGATGCAATCACTATGGGCAGAGAGAATGCTGCGCTTGCCAAAACAAGAATTAATTTTATACACAGGGATTTCTTTGATTTCAGACATGACTACAAATTTGATGAGCTGATTACGGATATGCCGGTTCGTAACCGACAGACCAAGGCGGAGATGGAGCTTTTTTACGAGAGGTTTTTCGACAAGGCCTCAGAGCATCTGGTATCCGGCGGAATCATAGTCATGTATTCAAATGAGATTGGGTTTGTGAAGAAACAAATCAGGCTGCGTGTCGAATACCGTCTGCTTCAGGAGACATGTATTCTCGATAAGAAAGACTTTTATTTGTTTGTCATCAGATATGAGGATTGATTTGCGTGAGTTTTTAGGAGGAAAAAGGGAGAGGCTGGACTAGCTTAAATGCATAATAAATGAAAAAAATATATAAAAATAAAAATAAGTGTTGACATATTTGGTTTGATTTGATATTATATCTGAGTCGCGTGAGACAAGCGACAGAAAATCAAATATATGCGGAAGTGTCGGAACTGGCAGACGAGCAAGACTAAGGATCTTGTGATTATTGCAATCGTGTGGGTTCAAGTCCCATCTTCCGCATTGAACAATAAGACAGGGATCAAGCAAAACGTTTGGTCCCTGTCTTGTTGTTCAAAGCCGAAGCGAGCCTTGAACCCATGGTTCAAGGTCTCGCCTCCGGCTCGGTCGGCTCGTGGCATGAGGTCCCCCGGACCTCACTCGCCCCATCTTCCGCAAGGCTTCGGTTATTGCGTGGCAGGCGCCCCATGGGTCCAAGGTCTCCGCTCCGCTTCGGTCGGCGCAGAGCAGACATCCCCCGGATGTCTTGCGGTCTCCGCTCCGGTCGTTGCAGAACAGACGTCCCCCGGACGTCTTGCAACCCATCTTCCGCGTTAAAATGGGGGAAGCTAAATTATACAGATTTCGTTCAAAATTGCATATTAGATCAGAAGGAGAGGACAAGCTTATGAGTCAGAAAAAATACAGTTTATTATACCCGGATACAAATGCACAATACCGGACCTTGAGTGATGTGACTATGCATGATCTGGGAATGGATCAAATCTGTAAAAAGCTGTCAGCAAAGGAACGGGAGCAGAACTACATCCAAAACGTGATGGCACGTATGTATGCAGATCCGGCGGTGACACAGTACCGCTGCGATATTTTCGAGGATGTCCTTCAACAGAAAAAAATGCGTGATGATCTTATGGAAATACTCGAGCGCATCAGTTTTCTGAGGGAGTACGGTAGCTTTAACCGGGAATATGATGAGAGTGCCTGCATCTGGGATCTTTTGCATCGGCTGGACGAGCTTAATGATTATATCAAGTGTGTGGATGCGATTCATACATGTCTGGCAGCTTCGGACATTCATTCCGCAGGCTTTCTGGGTTTAAAAGCCTATGTGGAGAAAATCTATGCGGACAACGGATTTGCAGAACTGAAAAAAGATATCTCAGAACTGAAAATGGACACTTCACAGCTTAAGAGCATTACGGTAGGTATTAACTTGAATGACCGCTTTGAAGCGGACGGAATCGGTCTGATATCTGTAAACAGCAAATATTTTACCAAGTCCGGAATCCTGGGCAATTTTTATGACCATATTGCGTCAAAGGATCGGATCAATGAGGATACCATATGGAAAAAGAATTTCAAATTTCAACCGTTTGATGTGAATGCAGATGCGGTGATTAGCACTCATATGCAGAAGGTGATGGATACAGCTGTTATGCGGTCGGAAAGCCGGGGTGGCATTGTGAAGCTTCCCGAGGGAGATCAGGCAAAGGATGTGACTCGTTATACAGACCGAATCGTCAACCATATGATTTCCCATATGGTGAAAAGAGTCAGAGAAGTACTGAACAAATATGTTTCTATTACCATTACCGACATGACAGACTTGATTCCGGAGCTGCTCTACTATATCAAATGGGCGGAGTACATCCAAAAATTGCAGGAACAGGGCTTTACCTTTGCTAAAGCTTCTGTATATAAAGAGGGAGAAAATGAATCTGATCCGTATATGATGCAGGCACGTGGAATTTACAATTTAAAGCTTGCTGTTTTTGAGACAGAGGAGTCTGGGAATATTGTACCGAATGATATGGATTTCGACCGGAATAGGAGAGTGTATATCTTAACAGGTGCCAACCGAGGTGGAAAGACGACAATTACACAGGCTGTTGGGCAGTTGTTTGTGTTGGCGCAGGGTGGCATATATATTCCGGGAAAAGCATTTACATTTTCCCCTGTTACAGGTATTTACACCCATTTCCCGGCAGATGAGGACAAGACATTGGATTTAGGAAGGCTTGGGGAAGAATGTAAGCGTTTTAAGGCAATCTATGAGGAGGCTGACAGCAGGAGTCTGCTTTTGATGAATGAATCATTTTCTACCACTTCGTTTGAAGAAGGATACTACATTGCCAAGGACAGTGTCAGGGCAATTTTACATAAGGGAATGAGGACCATTTATAATACACATATGCATAAGCTGGCATTTGATGTGGAGGAAATGAATGAAGAACAGCAGAAGGCAGAGCACACAGATGGAAAAGCGTTTTCCATGATCGTGCACATGAAGGGGACAGAGCGCTCCTATCAGATTGAAGTGGCGCCTCCGGAAGGAAAATCTTATGCAAGCGAGATTGCGCAGAAGTACGGGGTTACTTATGAGATGCTGGTGAAATAAGAAAATGAGAAGTTTGATGTAGAACTTTCAGAGTTGGCAGAAAAGCAATATGATAAATAAGTTTTGCAAAGCATAGATATTTATTGGTTTATAGAGTGGCTGGAAATAGGGTCATCATAGAAGGGATATATCACGAATTACAAGATTATGAAAATTCAATCATGTAAATTAGGGAGGACAGTGTTGAGAGGACATTGTCCTTTTTGTATTATCTACACTATTGCTAATCCCATATCAAAATCCTTGGCTATTCCCGTAACTGACACCACATTTTTCAGCGTTATTGTATTAAATGTAAGGAGGACATGAATTGTGATGACACCTTATAATATAGGGCGTAATATGCAAAACTTAAAATGTAAAGGATAAACTTGTTGACATGATGTGTGATACACAGTATACTATGTTAAACACATAGTGTGCAACACACAATACAGTGCAATAAACACAGTGGATTTAAATAAAGGATACTAGGGAGGAGATTTGATGAATTGTGATGAAATTGTTTCAGGATTAATTTTAGAATTCAGACGGGGCACACTCATTATGGTAGTGTTAGCACAACTAAATAAACCAATGTATGGATATTCATTGGTAAAGGAATTAGAAGGAAAAGGTATTTCGATAGAAGGCAATACATTATATCCTCTACTGAGAAGACTAGAGAGTCAAGGTCTGCTAAAAAGTGAATGGGAAACTGAGGCAACGAAGCCAAGAAAATATTATATCATCACAGAAGATGGGAAGCTGGTTTATAAAAAAATTAAAGAACACTGGAAAAAATTTTCACAGTCAATCAATGTTTTAATGGAGGAAGAATAAATGGTAAAAAATGATTTGATCGACAGATACATTTATGCAGTTACAAAACATATGAAATCCGCCATGAAAAAAGATGTGGCGGCGGAATTAGAGACGATCATACAAGATATGTTGGAGGAACGATGTGAGGATGTTACTCCAACGGAGCGTGATATCAAAGTTGTTTTAACGGAACTGGGAACCCCGAATGAGTTAGCTTCGAAATATAAAGGTGAAACACAGGATTGTTTGATTGGACAGCCGTATTACAGTTTATATGTGTATGTATTGAAAATTGTGACAGTGTGCATCAGTGGAGGAATGTTACTTGCTCAAATTATGGCAGCATTAACATCGCATACAATCTGGTATATAGCTATCTATAGAACCATCGGTGGGATTTTTGGCGGTATATTGACAGGATTTGCATTTGTGACATTATTATTTGCATTCTTTTATAAAAAAGGAATTAAGGTGGATGGGTTAAATGATGGAATAGATAATTTGCCTCCTGTTCCACAAAAGTCTAATAGGATTTCAAAAGTAGATGCGATTGTAGGAATTGTTTTTTCGGTTATCTTTACTCTTGTATTTCTTGTATGCCCACAGATTTTATGCATTGCATTTGTGAAAAACGGGGGCGATGTGTATGAACCGCTTTTTAATCTGGAATACATTAGACAAACATGGTATCTGATTCTTGCATTTGGAATTCTGGGTGTTGCAAAGGACAGTGTGAGACTTATTGATGGCAGCTATACCAAAAGAGTGATGCTTGTTACCATTATTACCAATATTATTGATGGAGTATTAACAAGCATTTGGCTGTTAAATGATAGGATTATGAATAGTGGATTTTTTGATGGTATTGAGCAGTTACTTGGAACGGATGCAGAAGGTATTTCACATGTTTTTATACACTATAATAAGGTATTTCTCTCAATCATCATTTTGGCATTAACAATTAATTGCATTGAGACAGTCGTGAAAGCAGTAAAATACAGTCGACAATAAAATAATTTTAGATGAATCAATCTC
>OLZT01000087.1_pt1 | contig 45931 bp, 46 predicted proteins | sample 1644501 | NCBI WGS metagenome assembly OLZT01 (sample SAMEA103958140, study PRJEB25191) | human gut metagenome | biome: human-associated habitat [ENVO:00009003]; feature: intestine environment [ENVO:2100002]; material: feces | place: Germany | collected 2013/2015 | reverse complement strand
CTCTCGCTCACAGTTCTTGCCGATTTAATCAGAGCTTCCTTTATGTTCCCCTTGACGAAAAGCCGGAAAAATTGTAAAATTCAAATATCCTTCACATGTCGATACATATTTCTTCATATGTGACGGATAGAGTAGGATAAGAAAAGAGAAGGAGGTAACCACCATGGACACCTTTGCAAATAGCGAATATCCGGAAGAAAATAACCCGGCTCCCGAAGCGAGTTTCGACGCCCCGCAGGAGCCGCAGAACGAAGCTCCTCAGGAACCACGGAATGAAGTTCCTCAGGAGCACCAGAGCGAACCCCAGTCCGGCACCTATCATGCCGCCGGTACGGGCCGCAGGGAGTCTCCCTACGCCAATTCCCCTTATATGACCGGCCAGCCCCGGCCGTATCAGTATCAGTACCAGCCCCAGACGCAGCCGCCAGAGAAGCGGGAGAAAAAACCCCGTAGATCCGGCAAGTCGCCTTGGAAGACCGTTATCGCCGCCGTTCTCGTTGTGGCGCTGGTGGCTTCCGGCTGCCTGATCACGGCTTCCGGCGTCAACCGGAAGTGGGAGCAGAAAACCAGCCAGATCACCCAGCAGCTGGGCAGGCAAATTGACGATTTGCAGAAGCAAATCGACAGCGTTCCTTCCGGTACATCCGGCGCGCTCCCGGCAGCGGACGGTTCGGCCATGACTCCGGCGCAGCTGTATCAGAGCAATGTTGACAGCGTGGTCGCCATTTCCTGCACCATGCAGACCACCGCCTACGGCCAGAGCGTGGAGGGAACGTCCTCCGGTTCCGGCTTCATCCTGACGGAGGACGGCTACGTGGTGACCAATTACCACGTGGTGCAGAACGCGAGCAATATCACCGTCACCACCCACAGCGGCGACGAGTATGCCGCCACGGTGAAGGGCTACGACGCCACCAACGACGTGGCCGTTCTGAAGGTGGAAGCCGAGGGGCTGTCCGCCGCGACCATCGGCAGCAGCGGCAATCTTTCCATCGGCGACATGGTAGTCGCCATCGGCAATCCCCTTGGCCGTCTGGCGGCAACGGAGACCGTGGGCTACGTCAGCGGCATCAACCGGGAGGTCACCACCGACAACACCGTCATCAGTATGCTCCAGACCGATGCGGCCATCAATCCTGGCAACTCCGGCGGCCCGCTGTTCAATATGTACGGCGAGGTCATCGGCATCACCACCGCCAAGTATTCCGGCACCACCAATTCCGGCGCGTCCATCGAGGGCATCGGCTTTGCCATCCCCATTGACGACGTGATGGGCATTATCTCCGACCTGATCGACTACGGCTACGTCACCGGCGCTTACATGGGCATCACCGTGAAGGACAACGACAAGGAAGCCGCCGCTCAGTTTGGCCTGCCCACGGATGGCGCTTACGTCGTGGACGTGACGCCGGGCAGCAGCGCGGACAAGGCCGGTATCCAGTCCAAGGATCTGATCACCGCGGTGGACGATCATAAGATCACCACCAGAACCGACCTGACCCGCACCCTGCGGAACTACAAGGCGGGGGACACCGCCCAAGTTACCGTCGTTCGCAGCGGACGGGAACTGACGCTGACCATCACCTTTGACGAAAAGCCCCACAGCACCACCGTCGAGACCGCCCCGCAGGAGGATTCGTCCATGCCCAGCGAGGGGGACTACAACGACTGGTACGAATACTTCCGCCGTTTCTTCGGCGGCTGATAATTGAGCTGAGCAGCAATTGCCCCGGACATCCTTGAATGTCCGGGGCGTGTTTTTTATGGGATTACTTGCCCAGCAGCGCGGTAATGTCCGCGTCAGCCAGGGTGAAATTGGCTTCGCCGCCGGAGAGGGTCAGGCGGTAGACGTCCGAAGACGCGCCCTTGGCGATGACCTCGGCCAGAGAGAAGCTGACGGAGATGGTGCCGTTGGTGAAGGTGATGGTATCGATGCCCCGGCCTTGCAGGGTTTGCAGTCCGGAGACCGCGCCCTCCAGAATGGCGATGTCGGCCTGGGCGGTGAGCAGCAGAACGCCGTCCTCCTGCTTCGTCTCCACGGGGAGCGCCTTGCCCGTCTCGTCAATGACGCGATAGAGCGCCGCTTTGACCGGCTGGGGTTCAGCGGAGGCAGTCAGGAAGCTGCTGCGGGGCTTGGGCTGGGGGATGTCAAAGGTCGTTCCGGGGTCTAAGCGCTCGACGCTGCCGTCGGGGGACAGGCCGGAGGTATCCACATCCCCCTCCTGAGCATCGACGAGGGTTGTCCCCTGATGCGATCCGCCCGCGCCAATGGCCGCGCCTGCGCCGTCCATACTGTCGCCCACGCCGCCGGCGGCCTTTACATTTGCACTGCCGGAAATGGAGATATTCTTTCCTTCTCCGGCGGCAGTGGAGTCGAGGTTACGGCAGCCGCCGCCGATTCCGGCGCTGCATGTGCCGCCTATGGCGATTACTTCGGCATCGGAAATGGTGATGTTTTCACCATTGGAGCCATAGCCTCCGCCGATACCCGCAGAGTAATTGCCGCCGACTGCTGTGACACGTCCGCCGGTGATTTTGATATTGGTGCCGCTGCCGGCATTCGAAGTCTGAGATCCGCCGCCGCCAATGCCTGCGCCGCCAATACGGCCGGGATCGTCTTGTTTCCCTACGGCTGTGACATTTCCGCCGGTGATGGTGATGTCGGAGGCGCTGCAGTCCCAGCCACCACCGATCCCTGCGCCGCCGCCGTTTCCGATGGCAAAAATATCGCCGCCGGTAATGGTGATGTTTTCGGCACCTGTGTTTTCACCGCCGCCGATACCCGCGCCGCCGTCGCCGCCGGTGGCTACCAGCTGGCCGGAGCCGGATTCGGAGCCGATGGTCAGATTGCCGCCGTTGCCCTTTTCCACACCGGCGCGTGTGTTTCCGCTTTGCAGGGTGTTGTCCAGTTCAACGTTCAGGTTGACATTGCCGCCGCCCTCGGTTCTCACCGCCGCGTCGCCTGCGCCATTCGGCCCTGCGCCGCCGGTGGTGTCGATGTTGGTGTCCTCAAGGGTGACGTTGGCCGTCGCCCCTGTGTCCGCCCTGATGGTGACATTGTTGGTGGTGGAAGCGGAAGAATCCCGGTTCCGGATGACGGGGGCGGAATCCTCTTTGGTCACGCCGCCCTGGCTGACGTTCTGGCCGCTTTTCGTGGCGGAGACGGTGATGCTGCCGTCCTCCAAGTACCAGGTATCCGCCATCGCGACGGTGGGCAGAAAGACCGCGATCAGTGCCAGAGAGACGAGCCGGGTCAAAAGTTTTCGGATGTTCATAGCGTTGCCTCCTTACAGTGGGAAGGTTTCGTGGTGTACAAACCAATCATAACATGGATTGGAAGAAAATGCAAGAGGATTAACGGATTTATTTCGGGAGCATCTGCCGGTTTCCCTGTTGCAAAGGGTTCCCATTTGTGATAAGATAGCTGTAACTATATGCTGGAGGGGAACCATGGACGACGCGACTTTGAGAAATCAGATCGGCTCCAATATTGCCGCGTACCGCAAGCAGGCGGGACTGACCCAGGCGGGACTGGCGGAAAAACTGAATTATTCCGACAAGGCCGTCTCCAAATGGGAGCGGGGAGAATCCGTGCCGGATGTGATGACGCTGGTGCAGCTGGCAGAGCTGTTCCAGATACCGGTGGGGGAACTGCTGGCCGACCCCAACGCCCTGCCGGGAAACCCCGGCACCCTGGAAAAAGCCATGACCCAGGTGTCCGAAAAGGCGCTCAAGCGCAGGGCCAACAAGAATGTGATATTAGCGCTGTCGTCCACGCTGGTGTGGTTCATTGCGCTGCTGATATTCGTCATCATGTCCTCGTTCAGGGCCGTGGAGCGCTACAGCTGGCTTGCCTTTTTCTACGCCGTACCCATCAACGCCATCGTGATGCTGAGCCTGCTGTCGGCGTGGCACGATTTCCGGAAAAACCGGCTGCTGATCTCCGCCATCGTGTGGGGATTCCTGATCGCCATTCATGTTTCCGGACTGCTGATTTTCCGGTATAATTTCTGGAAAATTTACCTTCTGGGCATTCCGGGGCAGATCGCCATTTTCCTGTGGTTCCGGATGTTCCACCCGGTGAGCGAGAAAGCGGAGGGTACGGACAATGGATAAGACGGAACTGCGCCGCCGGATTCGGGAGAAAAAACGGGCGATGACGCCGGAAGAAATTGAAGAGCGGAGCCGGGAGCTTGGCCGCAAGTTTGCCGCGACGGAAGCCTACCGCAAGGCAAAGACTGTCTACGGCTACATGCCCTACAACCAGGAGGTGCGCACCGTCCCCATGCTGGAGCAGGCGCTCCGGGACGGAAAAAAAGTGGCCGTGCCCAAGTGTTACGGCGACGAAATGAAGTTTATTTACTTGGACGACCTGACCAAAGTGGCGAAGGGCTACGCCGGGATTCCGGAACCCATCGCGGACGAGCCGGTCGCCCATGACGAGACGGCGCTGGTGCTGATGCCCGGGCTGGCCTTCGACCCCCAGGGACACCGCATCGGCTACGGTGGCGGTTTTTACGACAAGTTCCTGTCCCGGGAGCCGAACCATCCCACGCTGGCGCTGTGCTACGATTTTCAGGTGCTGCCCCATCTGGACACCGAGGAACATGACATCCCCGTGGACACGGTGCTCTGGGCGTAGACGCATATATACAAGGAGAGAAAGATATGCAGTTTGTCATTGTTTTGCTGATCGCAGCCGCCGTGTTCGGTGTGTGCTATCTGGTGGATAAGGGCTTTTCCAGGGCGTTCCGGGGCAAGGCGCAGCACCGTTCCGGCATGGCCGTCCGGGCGAACAAGCGCTTCGGCGTGTTCGGCGTGGTGCTGACGGTGCTGGGCGTCATGGCGTTCTGCATTGGCATCGGCGACGGGCCGGTGCTGATCGTGGGCGGCCTGATCGTGTTTGCCATGGGCGTTTTTTTGGCGGTGTACTACCTGAGCTTCGGCATTTTTTACGACGGGGAAAGCTTCCTCATGTCCCGGTTCGGGAAGAAGGACGCTGTGCATCGCTATGAGGAGATCGTAGGGCAGAAGCTGTACGTGGTGCAGGGCGGCAGCGTCGTTGCGGAGCTGTACCTGAAGGACGGCTCCACTGTCAGTCTGCAATCCACCATGGACGGCGTGTATCCCTTTCTGGACACCGCCTTTGCCGGTTGGTGCCTCCAGACGGGGCGCGACCCTGAGAGCTGCGACTTCCACGACCCCAGCAAGAGCCTGTGGTTCCCGCCGGTGGAGGAAAGCTGATGGCGCACATTCCCAGCGGAACGACACAGGAGCTGGAGTTGGTCACCTTCCGGCAGGCGCTGGAAGCCGCCGACACCCCCAGCGACGAATACGATATCAAAAAGTGGATTTACGCTCCCAATTTTTACTCGGAATACCGTTACATATTGGGGACGCGGGGGAAAAAGCCGCTGATCTGCATTGGCATCAACCCCTCCACGGCCAGACCCGACGCGCTGGACAATACCCTCAAATCCGTGGAGCGCATTGCCTTGGGGAACGGGTTTGACAGCTTCGTCATGTTCAACGTCTACGCCCAGCGGGCGACCTCTCCCGACGATATGGAAAAGGTCTGCAACCCGCTGCTCCACGAGGAAAACCTGAAAGCGTTCCGGTATGTGCTGTCTCTTTCGGAGCATCCGGTGGTGTGGGCGGCATGGGGCGCGATTATTGAAAAGCGGAAGTACCTGCCCGACTGTCTGCGGGATATGCTGCTGGCGGGGGAGGAGTACGGGGCCGAGTGGTGCTGCGCCGGGGCCATTTCCCGGAAGGGACACCCCCATCATCCGCTGTATCTGCGGAAGGATGAAAAGCTTAGGCCTTTCGACGTGAAAGCGTATCTGGAACAGTTATAGAAAAATTAAGGGTCGGTGGCTTCACCGACCCTTGTGCAGCATTTGGAATATGGAGGATTTCTTATGAAATTGCTGATTGCGTCCGATATTCACGGCAGCGCCTTCTGGTGCCGCCGCCTTTGCGACCTGATCGAGACGGAACGCCCGGACAGGCTGATCCTGCTGGGGGACTTGCTGTACCACGGCCCCCGGAACGACCTGCCCCAGGATTACGCGCCGAAGCAGGTGATCCCCATGCTGAGCCGGTACCGGGAAAACATCATCGCGGTGCGGGGCAACTGTGAGGCGGAGGTTGACCAGATGGTTCTGCCTTTTCCCTGCATGGCGGAGTTTTCCCAGCTGCTTCTGGACGGGAAAACCTTCTATCTGACCCATGGACATCACCACAACCCGGATGATCTTCCGCCCCTGCCGGAGGGCAGCGTGTTCCTGTTTGGGCACACCCATGTGAAGATGGACGAAGTGCGCTCCGGCGTCCGCTGCCTGAACCCCGGCAGTGTCTCCATCCCCAAGGACGGGAGCCACAGCTGTCTGATTTATGAAAACGGAGAATTTTCTTTTCGGATTTTGGAGGAATGACCGTGGATTCGACAGAATGCGAGACCTGCTGGTATTATGATTATGATGAGGAGTACGACGAATACTACTGCATGATGGATTTGGACGAGGACGAGGTTTACCGCATCGCCAATTCCCCCTCCCGGCACTGCCCCTTTTACCGGCAGGGCGACGATTACACCCTTGCAAGGAGACAATAGATGAAACGATGGTATCCCGCGCTGATCCTGCTGTGCCTGCTGCTGGCGGGCTGTTCCGGGAAGGGGGAGGAAACAACGTTCCCCACCCAGACGGAGGCCGTTCCCGTGGAAGCAGCGCCGCCTGCCGGGCTGCATGACCCGGATGACCCGGTGGAAGTGCGTTACGGCGACGCCCTGCGGGCGTATCCCCTGAGCGCTGCCAATGTGGCCGGAATGAAGGCCATGGGCAGTGACCTGCTGGTGTTCTCCGACACCGAGGCCAGCACCCGCATCACCCGGCTTTCCGGGGAGGAACTGTACATAGCGGCCACCGCCCGGCTGGATTTTGGCCTTACTCCGGATAACCCGTCCCTACAGGTCACGGAAAGCGGCCTGAGCTATTTTGACCCGGTGAACCGGCAGACGGTGGTGCTGGATGCTTCTCTGCGGGAGATCACCCACATTCCTGTGCCGGAGGACTTGGAGGGAACGCCCCTGCTGTCCCGCGACCGGGAGACCTTGTACTACTGCACAAAAGCGGGCGTCCGCGCATGGAATCTGGAAACGGGCATCCGCCGGGTCATCAAGGAAGCCGGGTTCGCCCAACAGAGCGTGACGGGGCTGCACCTGAACGACACCGTCCTGCAATGCCGCGTGGCGGACAACGAGGGCAATGCCAGCACGCTGCTGCTTTCCACGGAAAGCGGTCGGATATTATATGAAGGGGCGCAGGAGCTGACGATGCGCTCCCGGGGCGACAGCTATTTTATCTCCTTCCCCACAGGCTGCACCCGGGCGCTGCTGTTCGGGCAGGCAGGGGAGGAAGCCCCTCTGGCGCTGACCCCGGCGGAGCTGAGCGGGGAGGACTTTCTTCTGGAGACCTTCGCCGACGCGGTGACGGCCAGCGTTGCGTCGGATACGGAGATCAAGCTGGACTATTACGATCTGGAAACCGGACGCCGCCGCAGTTCCGTGACCCTTCCGTTCTTCGGCCTGCCCCTGACGGTGGAGGAGTCCGCCGACGGCTGGGTCTATTTCCTGCTTTACAACAACGACGGTCGGCCGGTCATTTACCGCTGGGACACAGCCGCGCTGGAATTCGCCGTTTCCGACACGGAGGTCTACACCGGCCCCTATTATTCCAACCAGGAGCCGGACTATCACGGGCTGGTGTGGTGCGAGTATTACGCGAGAACCATCGGCGATACCTACGGCGTTGAGGTGCTATTGTGGGAGGACGCCAATCTGGTGCAGCCATGGGACTACAATTTTGAAACGGAATATCTGGTGCCGGTTTTCAAACGGGAGCTGGACTGGCTGAACGAGCGCCTTGCCAATTTCCCGGAGGGGATGCTGGAAGCTGCAATTTCCCATTTTTCCTCTCTGAAGATCTGTCTGGTGCGGGAGATCATCGGCAGCGCCGAATCCGGCAGTGTGAGCAGGGCGAACGGCATCCAGTTTATGAACGGGACGGACGCCTACATCGTGCTGGCGGCGGGGGATACCTCGGAAAAAGCGCTGTACCACGAGCTTTACCATGTGATGGAGACCCACATCTTAGGCAACAGCATCGCCCTCGACCAGTGGGCAAAGCTGAATCCCGTAGGATTTGAGTACGACTACGATTACCTTGCCAACGCTCAGCGGGACGGCAGCGAGTTTTTGCAGCCGGACACCCGCAGCTTTGTGGACACCTACTCCATGAGCTATCCCAAGGAAGACCGGGCGCGGATCTTTGAGTATGCCATGACGGCGGGAAACGAGCCGCTATTTGCGGCCTCGCCCCTGCAATACAAGCTGAAAATGCTGTGTCAGGGGATACGGGAGGCTTTCGGCCTGAAAAAATCCCCGGAAAACTTTCTATGGGAGCAGTATCTGAACCAACCTATGGCGTATACGGGAAAATAACAAAAGCGCTGTCATTCAGAACCATCGGTTCCAAGTGACAGCGCTTTTTCATTATGGATTTGCCGCTATGTAGTTGATTCTGACGGTAAACGATCAGTCCTCGGGGAACAGCTTTTCCCGGCAGTAGCGGATGATGGCCTTTCGGGTGATGAGGCCGATGAACGCGTCCTTGTCGTCTACTACAGGGACGAAGTTCTGATTGGACGCCCGCTCCACCAGCTCGTGCATAGAGGTGGTGACCCGGACGGGGACGTTATCCTTCCGGCGGGCGATCTCCATGACCCGGCGGGCTTCGGCCTGACGCATATCCATGTAGCACATGTTCTTCATGGCCCACAGAAGGTCGCCCTCTGTCAATGTTCCCCGGTATTCGCCACGGTGGTTGAGAATGGGAATCGCGGCGTAGCCTGCGGATTCCATCTTTTCCAGTGCCTGCCGGATGGTATAATCATCGTACAAATATGCACACATCGCCTTTGGTGTCAGAAAAAACAGAATATTATTCATGGGGTTCTCCTTTTCGGCGCGGCTGATTGGGAGGATGCCTTACTGCCGCCTTATACATTATAGCATAAACGAAACGGAAAAGTATGAAATTTTCTTGTTAATTTGCAATCAGCCATCCAAAAAATCACGATTGTTTTTGTGCGGAATGACGGTTCTATTTTCCAAAGTGAAAATCAGAAAAATCGAAGGTCGCGAAATAGTCCTCCGGCGTCTCGGCGCGTCGGATGAGCTGGAAGCTGCCGTCCTCTTTCAGCAAAACCTCCGCGGAACGGAGCTTGCCATTATAATTGTAGCCCATGGAGAAGCCGTGAGCGCCGGTGTCGTGGATGGCGACGATGTCGCCAATCTGGATCTCCGGCAGGCTTCGCTCGACGGCAAATTTGTCGTTGTTTTCGCACAGACCGCCGGTGACGTCATAGACGTGATCGAGAATGGCGTCCTCCTTGCCCAGCACGGTGATGTGGTGGTAAGCGCCGTACATGGCCGGGCGCATCAGGTTGGCGGCGCAGGCGTCCAGACCCACGTATTCCCGGTAGATGTGCTTTTCATGAATGACGGTGGAGATCAGGTGGCCGTAGGGCGCCAGCATGAACCGGCCAAGCTCGGTGAAAATGGCGATGTCACCCATGTCGTTGGGGGTCAGGATCTCCTCATATTTCACCCGCACGCCCTCACCGATGACGCCGATGTCGCATCTGGGCTGCTCGGGGCGGTAGTCCACGCCGATGCCGCCGGACAGGTCGATGAAGGAAATATGCGCGCCGGTGGCGTTGCGCAGCCGCACCGCCAGACGGAACAGCTGTCCGGCCAGGGCGGGATAATATTCATTGGTGGTTGTGTTGGAGGCAAGGAAGGCATGAACGCCGAAGTGCTTCGTGCCCAGCTTCATCAGCCGGGTGATGGCCCCTGCCATCTGGTCTTCGGTCATGCCGTATTTGGCGTCCCGGGGCATGTCCATGATGGTGTTGCCAAGAGAGAAGGAACCGCCCGGGTTATACCGCAGACACACCGTCTCGGGGACCGGCCCCATGGATGCCAGAAAATCCACATAGGTGGCATCGTCCAGATTGATGTACACGCCCATATCCCGCGCCTTGCGCATATCCAGTTCCGGCGTATCGTTGGAGGAAAAGATCACGTCATGTCCCGTGATGCCCACGGCCTCGGACAGCAGCAGCTCGGTATAGGTGGCGCAGTCGCAGCCGCAGCCCTCCTCATGGAGGATTTTCAGCAGGAAGGGGTTGGGGGTGGCCTTGACGGCAAAATACTCCCGGAATCCGGGATTCCAGGAAAACGCCGCCTTCAGTAACCGGGCGTTGGCGCGGATGCCGGCCTCATCGTAAACATGAAACGGGGTAGGGATCTGCTCGCGGATCTCCTTCGCTTTTTCCAGAGTCAAAAAAGGTATCTTTTTCATAGCTCGAACCCTCTCTATTCTATGCAAAAAACGGCGTACTTTACGCCGTGACTAGGAGAATTGTATTGTATGGAAGGACATTTGTCAACCCCGTATCCACTTCTCACCCCGGTAGAAACCGAATTTCTCCGCCGGGGAGAGAACTCAACAAAATGGCGGTTTCTTTTTTGTGAAAAATGTGCTATACTCCCTCCATCTTCACAAAGGAAGGAAACCAAAATGAAACGAACGAAATTGTCCGACCGCCAGCTCCCGGATTACAGCCGGGGCGAAGAGATCATGAACATGGTCACCCACATCGTCGGCGGCGCCGTGGGCGTCGTGGCGCTGACGCTGTGCGTCATTTTTGCCGCTCTCCACGCCAATCCCTGGGGCGTCGTCACCTCCGCTATTTACGGCAGCGCCATGGTCACCATGTTCACCATTTCCAGCGTCTACCACGGTCTGAAGCCCACCCTGGGCAAAAAGGTGATGCAGGTACTTGACCACTGCACCATTTATTTCCTCATCGCGGGAACCTACACCGTGATTCTGCTGTCCGCCATCCGTCCGGAGAATCCCGTCCTTGCGTGGGTGCTGTTCGGCTTTGAGTGGGGCATGGTAGCGCTGGCCACGACCCTGACGGCCATTGACCTGAAGAAATACCGGGTCTTTTCCATGATCTGCTATATCGGCATGGGCTGGGCGATCATCTTCTTTGCAAAGCAGGCAATGCAGGCGCTGACCTTCCCGGGCTTTCTGCTTCTGCTGCTGGGCGGCATTGCCTACACGGTCGGCTCCGTTCTGTACGGATTGGGCAAGCGCAGGAAGTGGATGCACTCCGTATTTCACATTTTCGTCGATTTGGGGGCGCTGCTCCAGTTCTTCTGTGTGCTGTTTTATGCAATCTGACGAAAAAAATCAGGGTCACGCCACTCCTCGGAAGGAAAAAACCGCCATAAATTTGGTTAATGCTACGAAAATCTTTTTTCGCTACACTAAGGGTTGATTTGTTCACGGTTTAGACATATAATGATACTCGCCAGGCGGTGATACGCCACCGCAGGGTAACTTAACTAAGGAGGAAACCTATGCTTACTTTCATTCTCTGCATTGCAGCTCTGGTCGTCGGCTACATCTTCTACGGCAAGCGCGTAGACAAGATCTTTGGCTCTGACGACCGGGAGACGCCTGCCATCGCGCTCAACGACGGCGTTGACTTCGTCCCGATGAAGGGTTGGAAGATCTTCCTGGTTCAGCTGCTGAACATCGCTGGTCTCGGCCCCATCTTCGGCGCTCTGAACGGTGCTCTGTTTGGACCTGTCGTCTATCTGTGGATCGTCTTCGGTACCATCTTCGCCGGCGGCGTCCACGACTATATGTGCGGTATGCTGTCCATGCGGCACAAGGGCGCCAGCATTTCCGAGATTACCGGTACTTATCTGGGCAAGGTCATGCTGCAGGTCATGCGCGTGTTCTCCGTCATCCTGCTGGTCATGGTCGGCGTCGTGTTCTCCAAGGGTCCCGCCGGTCTGCTGGCTCTGCTGACCCCCGAGAAGCTGGACGCTACCTTCTGGCTGTGGGTCATCATCATCTACTACTTCATCGCTACCTTCGTTCCCATCGACAAGGTCATCGGCAAGATTTACCCCATCTTCGGTATCTGCCTGATCATCATGGCCGTCGGTGTTGCGGGTGTTCTGCTGTTCGCCCATGAGTATCAGATGCCCGAGCTGTGGAACAACTTCTATAACCAGCATCCTCAGAACATCCACATCTGGCCGTTCATGTTCGTCACCGTGGCCTGCGGCGCCATCTCCGGCTTCCATGCCACGCAGTCTCCCATGATGGCCCGCTGCTGCACCTCTGAGAAGCAGGGTCACAAGGTGTTCTACGGCGCAATGGTCGCCGAGGGCATCATCGCCATGGTCTGGGCGGCTGCCGGTGTTTCCTTCTACGAGAACACCCAGGCTCTGCTGGAAGCCGGTGCCGGTGTGAACGCTGTTGTTTACGAGATCTGCACCACCACCATGGGCAAGATCGGCGGCGTCCTGGCTATGCTGGGCGTTATCGCCTGCCCCATCACCTCCGGTGATACCGCTTACCGCAGCGCCCGTCTGACGCTGGCCGACTGGTTCAAGATCGACCAGAAGGATTGGAAGAAGCGTCTGCTTCTGACCGTCCCCCTGCTGGGCGTCGGTGCCATCATCTGCCAGATCGACTACTCCGTGGTATGGCGTTACTTCTCCTGGTCCAACCAGACTCTGGCCATGATCGCTCTGTGGGCGGCTGCCATGTATCTGGCGCAGAACAAGCGCAACTACTGGATCTGCGCGGTTCCTGCCACCTTCATGACCGGCGTTTCCATCACCTACTTCTTCGCGGCCGGCGAGTGCCTCGGCCTGCTGTGGAAGCCTATGGGAATTGCCGAGAGCGTGTACTATCCCATCGCCGTTGTCGCCGGTGTTATCGCCGCGGTCGGCTTCCTGGCGCTGTTCCTGAAGAAGAGCGCAAAGTACAAGACCAGCACTCTGGCACAGTAATATATCCTCTTATGGCCTCCCGCTTTACGGCGGGAGGCCATTTTTGGATTGCCGTCTGCTGCCCGCACGCCTCTGCGGACGGCCTGCGAAGGATTCGCGGGATAAAATGGTGTTAACCATTCTATCGAGAAATAATGATAGACCCTGATAGGAACCCCGTATGACATGCAGAAACGGCGCCGGATGGCGCCGTTTCTGTTTGCAGCATTAGGTCAATATTTCCGGGACAGGAGAGCCTCGCCTTCCTCACGGGTGATCTCCCCGGCATTGCACCGCGCCATGATCTGCACGTCCTTGTCGTTGAGCTTGTAGCCTAAGTAGAAGAACGTGGAAATGATCATGCCAATGACAGGCACCAGCGCGTACACGATCCACAGTCCTTCCAGCGCCCCCGCGCTCTGCTGGATGTTCAGCGCTTTCAGCGCCTCGAAGCTCTCTGCCTCCACGGAGATCCAGTGGAAGCAGCCCAGCAGCGCCAATGCCAGCGAGGACGAGACCGCAGCGGTGATCTTCACGGAGAAGGTCTGGATGGCGAAGGTGATGCCCTTGGCACTAATGCCGGATTTATACTGGCCGTACTCGGCGCAGTCCGGGGTGAACATGAAGGCGAGAATGCCCACGATGCTCATGGGAACGGTGCGGATGCAGGTCAGCGTCAGGAACAGCGCCCGGTTTTCGTAGCCGACAAAGAAAATCACCAACCCTAAGATGATGTTGACGATGTTGCACCAGAAAAGCGTCTTGAATTTGTCCAGCTTTTTCAGGATGGTGGGCATGAGCATGGCGGCGAAAACACCCGGCACCATGTTCAGCAGGTTCAGCACGATGGAGTAAAGGGAGTTGCCGAAAAGGTAGAAGGAGACGAACAGCGTCACGGCGGCGGAGGTTTTCAGCGCGTCGGTGGCGCAGTAGCCGCCGTAGTAGGTCAGCAGGTACTTGTTTTTCCCCAGATAGGAGAACATCTGCCTGGGGGAGAAATTTTCGTCCTCTTCTTCCGGCTTATAGTTGCGCTCCTTGCAGTTGAGGGACAGGGGCACCATGGTCAGGGCACTGAAAATGGACAGCGTCGCAATGGCCAGACTGGCGCTCATGCCCACATTTTCGCTGATGAGGATGGGCAGCACCACGCCGTAAATCAGCACGCCCGCCCCGGAGAACACCCGGTTGACGGAAAGCAGGGTGTTGCGCTCCGGCAGATTGTCGGTCATGGTGTTCAGCATGGCGTAGGCGGGAATGTCCGTCAGAGTGTACACAGTGTCCCACAGCACGTAGGCCACGCCGAACCAGACAAGTTTCCCGGTCTCCCCCAGCGCCGAGGGAATGGAGAACAGGATGATGGTCACAATGGGAATCAGTGCGGTGGAAATGCGCAGCCAGGGCAGACTTTTCTGCCCGTTTTTGAATTTCACCTTGTCGAAGATGAAGCCGAAAATGGGGTCATTCACGGCGTCCCAGATCTTGACGATCAGCAGCACGATAGCGACCTTGGCCAGATTCACGCCCTGCATGGCAAGGTAGGTGGAGATAAAAGCCGCTGTGATGTTATAGTAAATGTTCTGTCCGATGAAGTATGTCCAGTAGCTCAAGCGCTCCTTGAAGGTGGTCATATACCCCGGATGTTTGTCTGCCATGGCGATCCGCCCCTCTCTTTACAATGAATGTATTCTACCATTGCGGAAAATGGAAGTCAATCGACGGAGAAATCTTTGACATTTTGAACGGAATTTGGTAGTATAGGAAGGAAAAAAGCGCCCCGTTTTTTGGCAGATTGTCATGGGGTGGAGGATAAGGAAAGGAACGCTATGGCCAACGTCATTGAAATAACGGATTTCTCCGCGCCGGAGCTGGACGTGTATGCCCGGCTGACGGAGGCGCAGCTGCTCAACCGGTTTGAACCGGCCAAGGGGATGTTCATTGCGGAAAGCCCCAAGGTCATCCACCGGGCCTTGGACGGCGGATACGAGCCGGTGTCGCTGCTCATGGAACGCAAGGACATTACGGGCGCGGCACGGGAGGTCATCGCCCGCTGTCCCGGCATACCCGTGTACACCGCGGACGAAGAATTGCTGTGCAATCTCACCGGCTACCACCTGACCCGGGGCGTGCTGTGCGCCATGCGCCGTCCGGGGCTTCCCACCGTGGAGGATATCTGCGCCGGGGCAGCGCGGATCGTGGTTCTGGAAAACGTCCAGAACCCCACCAACGTGGGCGCGATCTTCCGTTCCGCCGCCGCGCTGGGCATGGACGCCGTGCTGCTGACCCCCGGATGCAGTGACCCGCTGTACCGCCGCAGCGCGCGGGTCAGCATGGGGACGGTGTTTCAGATTCCATGGACGTTTACGGGAGACTGGCCGGGGGAGGGAATGGCGCAGCTGAGCCGTCTGGGCTTCAGAACCGCAGCCATGGCGCTGAGCGACGATTCCGTCTCCATTGACGACCGCCGTCTCATGGCGGAGGAAAAGCTGGCGGTGATTCTGGGCAGCGAGGGCGACGGCTTGACGGAGACGACCATTGCCCGGTGCGACTACACCGTAAAGATCCCCATGTACCACGGTGTGGATTCTCTGAACGTAGCGGCTGCCAGCGCCGTGGCCTTCTGGCAGTTAAGGAAGCTCTGAATAAATCGGCGAGAGCTGACAGCGAGAGATTTTTCACCAGATGAAGGTTTCAGAAGCGGAGAAATACTTGATGTATTTCCCGCTTTGGAAACCGCACAGCTGGGGGAAAAGATCCGCTGCTCAGCCGAAGACGATTTGTTTAGAGTTTCCGTGAAGAAAGGAAAAATGACTATGGAACTGGTAAACGGACGTCCCGCGGACTGCGCCGGACGACTTGAGAAGGAAATCCGCTGCTACGATCTGCTGGACAGTCTGGGAATCGACTATCGGCGCATCGACCACAAGGCCGCCATGACTATGGAAGCCTGCGAGGAGATCGACCGGGTGCTGGACGCGGTGATCTGCAAAAATCTGCTGCTGTGCAACCGGCAGTGTACGGACTTTTATCTGCTGATGCTGCCCGGGGACAAGCATTTCAAAACCAGCGTCCTCTCCAAGGAGATCGGTTCCTCCCGCCTGAGCTTTGCCGCGCCGGAGTATATGGAGAAATTTCTGAACATCACCCCCGGCTCCGTCAGCGTTCTGGGGCTGATGAACGATGGGGAGAACCATGTGCAGCTTCTCATGGACGAGGACGTGCTGAAAGGGGAGTACATCGGCTGTCATCCCTGCATCAACACCTCCAGCCTGCGTCTTCGGACGGCTGACCTGATGGAGAAAATTCTGCCTGCCGTCCATCATAAACCCCGAATTGTCACACTGCCGCAGGAATAAAACAGCCTAAAGCGCCCCGGCGGGGCGCTTTTTTCACCCCCAAAACCTGCCTATAAAAATAGTAGGAAAAAGACTTGACAAACGGAGCAACATCGTGTATGATATAGCTAGTTAGCAGAGGCTAACCAAAAAGCGAACAAAAAAGACAGTCTTATCATGATGAATAGGGGAGGTTTGAGCTATGGAAATTGCCGCGATTTTGTCCGGCGCCGGTGCCGTTGCGGCTGTCACCGTAACGTCCGTGGGCGTCATTTCCATCCGGAAAAGCCTGCGTCGAATTGCCCGCGGCAAGGAGGACGACCGTGTCTGAGGAACAGGTGGTGCGCAACTGCGCCCCCACTCTGGCGGGGCTGAAAACCGGAAACCTGTTCGCCTGCCCCTACGAAAACCGGGAGGACCTGCTGGACTTTCTGCGGAGCCTGAACCGGCGGCTTGGGAAGAAAGGTGTCCGGGCAGTCCCCCTGCGTATCCGTCAGGACAGGGCGCTGATCTACCTCTACCGGCCAGCGCGGCTGGAAAAAGACCTCTCCTGCGCATCCTGCGAAGCGCTTCTCAGCGAGTTCGGCTACAACTGCCGGGGCGGCAGCCGATGCCTGACAAGGCTTGCCCGGAGATTAAAGCAGCAGGAGGATTTCCCCCACGAGATCGGCCTGTTTCTGAGCTATCCGCCGGAGGACGTGAAGGGATTTCTGGAACACAAGCCCTGTAAATGCGTGGGCTGCTGGAAGGTTTATGAAAACGAGGAAGCGGCCAAGAAGACCTTTGCCAAGTACAAAGCCTGCACGAGGGTCTACTGCCGCCAGCTTGCCAGCGGGATCGACATCGAACGGCTCACAGTAGCCGGATGAAATAAGAAAGGATTTTTGAAAATGAAAGTTGCAGTTGTTTATTGGAGCAGCACCGGAAATACCGAAGCCATGGCGCAGGCCGTTGTGGAAGGCGCAAAGCACGCTGGTGCGGAAGCGGAGCTGTTTACCGCCGCCGAGTTCGACGGAGGAAAGATGGACGAATTTGATGCGGTCGCTTTCGGCTGCCCCGCCATGGGCGCGGAGGAGCTGGAGGACGGCGAATTCGCCCCCATGTTCGAGACCTGCGAGAGTAAGCTCTCCGGCAAGAAGACCGCTCTGTTCGGCTCTTATGGCTGGGGCGACGGCGAGTGGATGCGCACGTGGGAAGAGAACTGCCGGGACAAGGGCGCAAATCTGGTCTGCGACAGCGTGATCTGTCAGGAGACCCCCGATGACGAAGCGCTGAGCGCCTGCCGCAGTCTGGGCGAAGCGCTGGCCTGATATAACCTCACTGTACAAACGGATGCCAAATCGCAAAAATACCTCCTAATCCGATTTCCTCAATCTGTATTGCACACACATCCTTCAAAACACACATCCTTCAAACTGTACCGCGATTAGGCAGCCGACAGATAATCCCCCCCAAGGCCTATCGAAAGCTGTCAGAACGTGCAGGCGCGCGTTTGCCTTCCAAATCCCCCTTGGAATACGATCCGGCATTCCCGTGAGAAATGGCTTACCAAGGGCAAACAGCCGCAGCCGAACCGTTCTGCCAGCTTTCGGATACGGCCGGTAACGGCACAGCCGTAAAAAAGCACGCCGAAGGCGGGGCTGGAAAATGAAAAGAGAGGCATTCTTTGCGGAATGCCTCTCTTTTGCTATGAAAGCGCCCCCCAAAGGGCGCAAAACAGCCCCCACCGTTTGATACTATTTCCCGATTAAAATCTTTGATTTTAATCGGGAAATAGTATCAAAATATATCAGGCGCAGTTTCCATACGGAGGCTGCGCCTACGCTAAAGACCCCCTGCCTTCGTTTGCTGAAAGCAGGGGTCTTTGACAGAATGACAAAAAAGCACGCAGAAAAGCGTGCTTTTTTGTGGCGACCCGGAACGGACTCGAACCGTCGACCTCCAGCGTGACAGGCTGGCGTGCTAACCGACTGCACCACCGGGCCACAGAACAGGAATGATTGTATCAGAAAATATTGGATTTGTAAAGAGAAAATTTCATTATTTGAGGCGGGGTTCCCGGAAACGACCGGTTTCGTTTCCGGGGTTGCTTTCTTTTGATGGGTGTGGTATGATAGCAAAAAGTATATTTTCTTGGAATTGTGTCATATTTTGCATAGAGGACGTGTATTATCAATGAGAAAGCTGAGCCGCAGCGCGTATGAGGACACTAAGGGACTTGTCCGGGCGGCGGAAACGCTGCTGGAAGTGGTGGTTATGACCCTGCTGTATTACGGCGCGTTCCGCAAGGGATACGAAATCGAACATTTTGTATACAAGGGCAAATATGTGCTGATGGGCGTCTATGGGGCGCTGCTGTACGTCATGTTCCTGAACTCCGACTGCACCCTGTTCGGGCAGCTCCATCGGCTGGATCTGATCATCGGACAGGTGATCTCCCTGTTTGTGGTGAATTTTCTCACGTATTTCCAGCTGTGCCTGATCGCCAATGCCATGATCGCCGTGGGGCCGATGCTGCTGCTGCTTCTGGCGGAAATCGTCGTGGCGGTGGTGCTGATTTATGTGTACACAGAGCTGTATTATAAGCTGTATGCCCCACACGATATGCTGCTGGTGTACGGCAACAAGCGGGGCATCGGGCTGAAGATCAAGATGGACTCCCGTCGGGATAAATATAATGTCAGCAAGCTGATGAGCATTGACGAGGGGTTGGAGGCAGTGTGCCAGGAGACCCGCAGGCACGACGCGGTCATCCTCACGGACATTCCCGCCCAGATCCGCAACGATATCCTGAAATATTGCTACCGCTACCGCATCCGTACCTACGTCGCCCCCAAACTCACGGACATCATGCTCCGGGGGGCGAAGAACAATACGCTGTTCGACACCCCGCTGCTCATGGTGAAGGGCACCGGCCTGACCCCCATGCAGCGCATCATCAAGCGTGCCATGGATCTGGTGCTCTGCGGCATTGCCATGATTCCCGCCGCGCCGGTCATGCTCATTATCGCAGCTGCCATTAAAATCGAGGATGGCGGCCCGGTGTTCTACAAGCAGAAACGGATGACCCGGGGCGGGCGGGAATTTGAGATACTCAAGTTCCGCAGCATGATTGTGGACGCGGAAAAATACGCCGGCGCGGTGCTGGCCTCGGAGGACGACCCCAGAATCACGAAGGTGGGCAAGGTCATCCGTGCCGCCCGTCTGGACGAGCTGCCCCAGCTGATCAACATTTTGAAAGGTGACATGAGCATCGTCGGCCCCCGGCCGGAGAGAAAGTGCCTCGCGGACGAGATTTCCAAGGAAATTCCGGAATTCTGCTACCGTCTGAAGGTGCGGGGCGGCCTGACGGGCTATGCCCAGATCTACGGAAAATACAACACCAGCGCCTACGACAAGCTGCGTCTGGACATGATGTATATTGAAAACTATTCGCCGCTGCTGGACATCCGGCTGATCATCCTGACGCTGCGGATCATTTTCAGCAAGGACAGCACCGAGGGCATTGACGTGGCGATGGAGAACCAACGGCGGGCGGACGAGCTCTGGCGGGAACTGGACGAGGAGAACGAAGAGAAGGAAAAAGGAGGTGCGGAATGAGCAGAGGTCGTAAACGCAACAGCATCCCAAGAATCGCGTTCGTGGGACTGGCCATTATCATTCAGATCGCATGGCTGATTGTCATGGCGGTGAAGCTGAACGCCCACTCCGCTTGGATATCCGCGTGCGTCAACCTGTTGAGCATCGTGGTGGTGCTTCGCCTGTACGGCAGACACACTTCTACTGCCATGAAAATGCCGTGGATCATGCTGATTCTGGCGGCTCCGGTGATGGGCCTGAGCCTGTTTCTGCTGTTCGACATTCTGGGCGACCCGGGCAGGGCGGGGAAGCGTATCCGCCGCTTCCGGGAGAAAATAGAGGGCAGCCTCCCTCAGGACGAGGCAGTTCTGGCGCGGCTGGAATCGGAAAATCGCGCCGCCGGCAACCAGTTTCACTATCTTTCCGTCCATGAAAACTGGCCTGTGTACGAAAATACCAGCGTCCGCTATCTGGGCGACGGGGCGGAAACGCTGGAGGCCATGAAAGCGGATCTGGAAAAGTCTGAAAAGTTCATTTTCATGGAATATTTCATCGTGGCGGACAATTCGGCCTTTCAGGAAATCCGGGAAATTCTGGTGCGCAAGGCGCGTCAGGGGGTCGAGGTGCGGCTGATGTACGACGACATCGGCAGCCTTGGCTTTGTAAATCTGCGCTTTGCCAGAGGGCTGAGCGAGGACGGCATCCGCTGCAGGGTGTTCAACCCCGCTGTGCCGGTGGTCAATCTGTTTCTGAACCACCGGGATCACCGGAAAACCACGGTCATCGACGGCAAGGTGGGCTATATCGGCGGCTACAACCTTTCGGATGAATACTTTGGCCGTGCCCGGCCCTACGGGGTGTGGAAGGACACCGGCCTTCGGCTGGAGGGCGAGGCGGTCCGGAGCCTGACGGCGTCGTTTTTTGAGCTGTGGAACGTGACGACCAAGGAAGACGAGGACTTCGCACGCTATCTCAACATCTGTCACAAGGTAACGTCGGAGGGGTTCGTGCAGCCCTTCAACGATAACCCGCTGTCGGAGGAGCGCACGGCGGAAAATGTCTATCTGAATCTGATCGCTCAGGCGGAAAAGACGCTGTATATCACTACACCGTACCTGATCATCACCGACGAAATGAGCCGGGCGCTGCGCCTTGCGGCCAAACGGGGTGTGGACGTGCGGATCATTACGCCGGGAATTCCGGACAAAAAAGTGGTATTTGCCATCACCCGCTCCTATTATTCCGGCCTTGCCCGGCAGGGCGTGCGGATTTTCGAGTATACGCCGGGCTTCTGCCATGCAAAGCAGTGCCTGTGCGACGGGAAGATCGCCTCCATAGGCAGCTCGAACTTTGACTACCGAAGCCTGTATCACCATTTCGAGAACGACGTTCTGCTCTACGGCTGTGACGCGATTGGCGACATGGCGCGGGATTTTGACGTGTTGTTCTCCCAATGCAGCGAGGTCACTCAGCGATACAGCACCGGAAGCGGGGCAATTCTGCGGATGTGGCAGTGCATTCTGCGGCTGTTTGCGCCGCTGGTATAGAAAAGCGGGAAAAGCGAAAGGGGGTTCCTTTCGCTTTTCTCGTTCTACGGGGAGGTTTCCGGATATCTGCCGGAGAAATCGCATATTCTGTGAACGCCATTTTATCTTTTTATGAACTTTAGCACTCAGACCTTGACAGTGCTAAAAATCGTGGTATAGTGTAGTCGTACCAAAAAGAGGGGCGAAAAAAAGAAAGCCCCTCCGCAGGGAACATAGAAGATTTGAATGGAGGAATGACTTATGTTGCCCAGCATTTTTGGAGAAGATTTGTTTGATGATTTCTTTAACGATCCCTTTGGCATGATGAACGTCTCGGAGGGCCGCAGCCCCCTGTATGGCAAGCACGCCAAGAATCTGATGAAGACCGATATCCGGGAGAAGGAAGACGGCTATGAGCTGGCGGTCGATCTGCCCGGCTTCAAGAAAGATGAGATCAGCATTGACCTGAGCAATGGCTACCTGACCATTCAGGCCGCAAAGGGTCTTGATAAGGATGAGGAGGACAAGAAGGGTCGCTACATCCGCCGGGAGCGTTACGCCGGTTCCATGAGCCGCAGCTTCTACGTGGGCGATGTGAAGCCCGAAGAGGTGTCCGCCAAGTTTGAGAACGGTATCCTGACGCTGGATGTGCCGAAGGCCGGACAGAAGAAGCTGCCCGAGAACAATCGGATCTGCATCGAGTAACCCCCAAAAGCGCCGCGCCACGGTTTGCATGAACCGTGGCGCGGATTTTTTATTTTTCGCCCAGCACCAATGTGCGCAGGACGGGAATTCGCTTGATAAGCGCGATCAACGGCGGCAGGAGCAGCGCCAGCAGCACCGGCAGAAGCAGATACATGCTCCACACGGGGAAATGGAGCAGCTTATCCATCGCCCAAGCCAGCAGCACCAGCAGGGGGTTGTGCAGGACGTAGATGCCGAAGCTGCGGCTTGCCATGCAGCGGGTGAAGGCAGTCTCCTTATCCAGCCACCGTTTTCCCGCGCCCAGCACCCCAAGGCAGGCAAACCATGCATAGAGATTGGTAAGCGGGGCTTTCAGATTGCTGAGAGCCGCGTAATTCTGTCCCCAGAAATGCACCGTGTAGACGACGGCCAGCACGCCGCTCACGGCAAGCATACAGGGTGCCCATTTGGCGAGCAGGGACTGGATCTGTTCGTGGGAGAACAGAATGTAGCCCGCGAGGAAGCAGAACAGGTAGAAACCGTTGCGGTAGACCTCTATCACGGGAGTGTTCAGAATATAGGCACTGCCCCACATGCCGAGCACCAGAAGGCAGATGACGGGGAAATTCGCCTTGCCGCCCAGCTGCCACAGCCGGTCTTTTTTGTCCAGCTTCCGAATCAGCACCAGCACCACCTCGCACAGCAGCAGTTCGTGGAGAAACCACAGTACCCCGATGCCAGACATGCACCACACAAGATATTTGGCAAACCCCGGAACCTGACCGCCGCCAAAAATGTTTGCGTACTGGTCGGTGACCCAGCCGGTGCTCCACCCGATGAGGAAGATAATGGCGATGGAGGGAATCAGTTGGCGGCGGACTTTGCCTTTCAGGTATTGCTTTCCCGTCTGCTTTTCCAGACTGTACCGGGCGCAGATGCCGGAGATCATGAAAAGTGCCGCCATGAACCATGGGTACAGCACGTACAGCGGCGCGTCCAGCGCCGGAATGCCGGGGATAAGTACGTTGGTGATGACACCGACGCTGTTGAACTGGTAAAATACGTGATACACTGCGACGGACAGCACGATGCCGTAGCGCAGATTGTCAAGAAACGGTTTTCTCATCATTTTCCTCCCCGCAGATGGCGGTTGATACGGTTGGTTCTGTGCCGGATGGAAAGCAGGATAATTCCCCAGATCAGGGCGTAGCCCACCGCGAAGCATAGGGTAAAGACGCCGATAAATGCCCAGTCCCGGGGGATCCAGTTGTTCAGCAGATAGATCAGCAGATAATCCAGATACAGCGCTCCGGCGTGAATTGCCGTAGCGGAGAGCAGCGGCAGACGCTCGATCTGATAGACGACGCCGATGCCCGCCGCGATGAAGGCCAGCAGCGTCACGGTCACGATCCCCATGCAGACCTCTCCGGGGGCGAGGGAAGTGACCTGCCCGTTGGCGCCCAGAATGCCGTAGATCATGGCGAGGATCAGCGGCCCGCCGGAAGCGGCCAGCAGACCTCGTTTCAGAAATGTCAGACAATATTGCTTCATACGTGATCGTACCTCCTTTTGATTTCCGCGAAGCACCGCCGGGAAACATATTCCCGGTAGCCGCTTCGGAAGACGGCGTCCACCGCGCCGTTGAAGGAAGCGGTGAAGCGCTCCAAGTGGGCTTCGTTGGCAAGTGCCGATTTGTTGATGCGGATGAAGGACGCGGGAAGCATGGCTTCCAGCTCGTACAGCCGCAGCTTTAAGCGGCAGCGTTCGCCGCTGCGTGTAACGGCATAGGTCTTCCCGTCCAGAACGGTGATGCACTCGATATCGGAGAAGGGGAGCATCCGCATACCGTCCTCGGTGTACGCCGCAATCCTGTCAGAGCCGTCATGCTGCAGGACAAGAAGCTCCATTTCGTCGGTAAGACGGCTGCGCTCATGGACGGTGGCGACCACCGTTTCCTCCTGCGTTTTATCAATAACCAGCTTGAATCTCATGGGGCACCTCCTTGTGTTTACACTATATCATAAAAGAAACCAAAAATGTTGAAAAATCCGTTCAACGGTCATTTTTGACCGCTGAACGGTAGAAAGGCGGGGAAACGATTTTTGCGGTGACGGGGAAGAACTGCTTATTTTTTGCATAGCGCTTGTTTTTTTCGCGGAATCACGCTATAATGATAGAGAATATTTTTTGGAGAGGATCGTATGGCAAATAAAAATCAGGACTGGGACGATCTTGGAAGAAGCATTCAGGACATTGTGGACAGAGCCGTCAATGCCCGGGACTTTCAGAAGCTGAACCAGACGGTCAGTCAGGCCGTGGGCAAGGCTGTGGACATGGGAAGCGAAGCCGTCCGCAAGGCGATGGAAGCCGCCGCCCGTCCCACGACCCCGCCTGCCAGACCCGTTTACCGGGAGGTCGAGGCCACGGTCGTGGAGGAAAAGAAAGACCTTCCCATGCTTTATGCCGGAACCGGCGGCGAGACTGCCGTAGGACTGGTGAAGATCGTAGGCGGCGGTCTGGCACTGCTCACCGGGTTCATATCGCTTATTTCTCTGCTGGTCAGGCTGATCATGGGAATTGGTCTGGGAATCGCGTCTACCGTGATCACGGTTGGCGGCGTCGTTGCCGGAACGTGGCTGATCGTCAGCGGCATCCGCAAGCTGGGATGGGTCAGCCGGTTCAAGATGTACAAAAGAACCCTTGGGGAGAGCACCCATTGCACGCTGGAGCGGCTGGCGCGGAGCGTTGGAAAGAACGTGAAGTTCGTCCGCAGAGAATTGCAGAAGATGATCAACAAGGGGCTGTTTCTGGAAGGGCATATGGACAGGGAGGAAACCTGCCTCATCACCAGCGACGAGACCTACCAGCATTATGAGCAGAGCCGTCTGGCTCTGGAAGAACGTCAGCGGCAGGAAGCCGCCGCCAGCGCCCCGAAGGTGTCCAGCCCCCATGACCCACAGGTGCAGGAGGTTCTGGATCGGGGCAACGCCTTCATCGCCCAGATACGCGCCTGCAACGACGCCATTCCCGGGGAGGAAATTTCTGAGAAAATCTCCCGGATGGAGCTGATCGTCCGCCGTATCTTTGAGCGGGCGGAGGCGCATCCGGAGGTGGTCCCCGACCTGAAGAAGCTGATGGACTACTACCTGCCCATGACGGTAAAGCTCCTGAACGCCTACGCGGACATGGACGCCCAGCCCGTGCAGGGGGAAAACATTCAGGCTTCCAAGAAGGAAATTGAGGCCACGCTGGATACGCTGAATCTGGCCTTTGAGAAGCTGCTGGACGACCTGTTCCGGGATTCCGCCATGGATGTTTCCAGCGACATTTCCGTCCTCAACACCCTGCTTGCCCAGGAGGGACTGACGGAGGACGGCTTATCCCAAGTGAAGAAACAGCAGACATTATAAAAAACTAGGAAGAGGAGATCAATTATGGACGCTGAATACAAGGATATGAACGAATCTGCCCCCATCCCCAGCCTGACTCTGGAGCCGGAGCTGGAAAACACACCCAAGCTGGTCGTGGCCGAGGAAACGAAGCTGCAGCAGACCAAGGTCGCCGAGCCGGTGCTGACGCCCCAGGAGCAGCAGATGGTCAATGATTTTGCCCAGAAGATCGACGTGGAGAACACCGCCCAGATCTTGCAGTACGGCGCGGGCACCCAGAAGAAGATGGCCGACTTCTCCGACGCTGCCCTCGCCAATGTGCGCACGCAGGATTTGGGCGAGGTGGGCGACCTGATCGTCAACGTGGTGGGTGAGCTGAAAGGCTTCGACGCCGAGGAGGAAAAGGGCTTCCTTGGCTTCTTCCGCAAGCAGGCGAACAGGCTGGAGGTCATGAAGAGCCGCTACGCCAAGGCAGAGGTCAATGTGGAGAAGATTGGCGACGCACTCCAGCAGCATCAGGTACGGCTGCTGAAGGACTCCGCGATGCTGGATAAGATGTACGAGCAGAACCTTGCCTACTTCAAGGAGCTGAGCATGTACATTCTGGCGGGCAAGAAGAAGCTGCAGGAGGTACGGGAAGGCAAGCTGAAAGAGCTGGAAGCCACGGCGCAGGCCACCGGACTTGCGGAGGACGCGCAGGCGGCAAAAGATCTGGCGGACAAGTGCAACCGGTTTGAGAAGAAGATCTACGATTTGGAGCTGACCCGCACCATTTCCATCCAGACCGCGCCCCAGATCCGCATGATCCAGAACAACGACAATGTGATGGTGGAGAAGATTCAGACCACGCTGATGAACACCATCCCCCTGTGGAAGAATCAGATGGTTCTGGCGCTGGGCATTGCCCATTCCAACGAGGCCGCGCAGGCGCAGCGTCAGGTCAACGACATCACCAACGCCCTGCTGAAACAGAACGCCGAGAAGCTGCACATGGCGTCCGTGGAGACCGCGAAGGAAGCCGAGCGGGGCATCGTGGACATCGAAACCCTGAAAAAGACCAACGCCGAGCTGATCCAGACGCTGGACGACGTAATGAAGATCCAGTCCGAAGGCCGGGAGAAGCGCATTGCCGCCGAAGCGGAAATGGCAAAAATGGAGAACGACCTCAAGGGCAAGCTGCTGGAGATCCGCGGCGGGGTATAACGCTAGAAAACGCAGTACCGGAATATCACCGGTACTGCGTTTTGGATTTGATAAAGGCGACCCCGTGAAACACGGGATCGCCCAAGGCTACAAAATTTCTTTAGCAGCCGAAACCGCACATCCGGCTCAGCAGCTGCCAAATGGAGCTGCAATCAGAATTGTTGGTGTTGCAATTAAAAAAGAACATCTTGCCAACCTCCTGTTTCAGTATTTGCCTCGCGAAGACAAAAGGATTGTAACCGATTTGTAATCAATTTTCAAGCTGTAAATTCTGGAAACCAGGTCGTGTCTGAAAGCTGGCGAAATGACCAACAGCGAGGAATTTTTGCCATGGGCAAGCCATTTTTCCGCAGGAATACTGGATATGTATTTTAAGGGAAAATGGTGCGGCACAGGGGAAAAAGACCCGCTGCTTGGGCGTTTTGACAACTTTCAGATACGGCCTTAGGTAAAAATGAGATTATTTGAAGGAATTATGAACGATAAAGTGGAAAAATACAATATTCCATACCGCGTTATCCGCAGCAGCCGCAGAACCATTTCGGTGCAGATAACCCTAAGCGGCGAGGTGCTGGTGCGATGCCCCCAGCGGATGTCCAATGCGGATATTCGCAGGTTCGTGGAAAGCAAATCCGACTGGATTGAAAAGCATCTGGAAAAGCGGACTGCTGCGGCGCGGCTTCCCGTGTTTACGGATGAGCAGCTGCAGATGCTTGCCCGGCAGGCGCGGCAAACAGTACCGGAACGGGTCGCCTATTTTGCCCCGCTGGTGGGTGTGACCTACGGCAGAATCACCATCCGCAGTCAGCACACCCTGTGGGGAAGCTGCAGCAGCAAGGGCAATCTGAATTTTAACTGCCTGCTGATGCTCACGCCGCCGGAGGTGCTGGACTATGTGGTCGTCCACGAGCTGTGCCACCGGAAGGAAATGAACCACTCCGCACGCTTCTGGGCAGAGGTCGGGCATGTCTTACCGGATTATGAAATCCGGCGGAAATGGCTGCGGGAAAACGGCACGGCACTGATTTCCAGGCTGGAAAAGTAGTGTAAACGTTTTTTTCGACAAACGCACGCACCGAATCGCCCCCCGGATACTATAATGGTTACGGGAGGTGCGATGTGGAACATTATGTCTGGTTGGCGCTGGCGGCGACACTGGGGACCTGGTTTGTGACGGCACTTGGCGCTGCCACGGTGGTCTTTTTCAAATCCCCCAGTACCAGAGCGCTGAATCTTATGTTGGGCTTTTCTGCCGGCGTGATGATCGCGGCCAGCTTCTGGTCGCTGTTACAGCCCGCCATTCAGCGGGCGGAGGCCGCAGGGAATACGCCTGCGTGGCTTGTGGCGGTATCCGGGTTCCTGCTGGGGGCGCTGTTCCTGTGGGGGTCGGATAAGGCCGTAGGCCTTGCCAGAAAAAGAGCGGGCATGGGAATGCCCGGAGAACGTATGAACCGCATTATCATGCTGGTACTTTCCATCACCCTGCACAATATCCCCGAGGGGCTTGCTGTGGGCGTGGCCTTCGGGGCGCTGGGGACCGGCGCAAGCCCGGATGGGCTGATGGGGGCGGTGTCCATTGCCGTGGGCATCGGCTTGCAGAATTTCCCGGAGGGGGCGGCGGTGTCCGTGCCGCTGCGGCGGGAGGGCTACTCCCGGCGCAGAAGCTTCCTGCTGGGGCAGGCTTCCGGTCTGGTGGAGCCGGTTTCCGGGGTGATCGGCGCGCTGCTGGTGGTGACGGTGGAGGCGATCCTGCCTTATGCCCTTGCCTTTGCCGCCGGGGCGATGATTCTGGTTGCGGTACATGAGCTGATACCGGAGTGTCAGCAGAATCAGAAAGAGCAGCCCTACTGCGCCACCATGGGCATCATTCTGGGCTTCGCTGTGATGATGCTTCTGGACGTGATGCTTGGCTAAGAAAAAAGATTACCAAACGGTCTGCTGCGGCAGACCGTTTTTTTGCTGTATTTGTGCATTGACAGATAAATGTACAGTTGTATAATTGTATACATTAAGACAAGAAAGCGGAAAGGGGCTTACTCTATGCTAGAGATTTCCAGTAAGACCAACCTGTTGGAGCAGAAATCCTACAAATACTCCCTTCAGGATGTGGCGGAACCGAATTTGCAGCGGGATGTGTATTCCTACGGCACCATTCCCAAGGTGGCGTTCAACCACCGCCGGGTGCCCATGTCCATGCCTGAGGAGATCTGGATCACGGACACCTCCCTGCGGGATGGTCAGCAGTCCGTGGAGCCGTATTCCGTTGACCAGATCGTAAACATCTACAAGCTGCTGAGCAAGCTGGGCGGCCCCTACGGCATCATCCGCCAGACGGAGTTCTTCGTCTACAGCAAAAAAGACCGGGAGGCCATCGAAAAGTGCATGGCGCTGGACCTCAAATTCCCGGAGATCACCAGCTGGATTCGGGCGACAAAGGAAGACTTCCAGCTGGTGCATGACCTTGGCATCAAGGAAACCGGCATTCTGGTCTCCTGCTCGGACTACCACATCTTCAAGAAAATGAAGATGACGAGAAAACAGGCCATGGACTATTACCTTGCCACGGTGAAGGAAGCCTTCAATGCCGGAGTCATTCCCCGCTGCCATCTGGAGGACATCACCCGGGCGGACTTCTACGGCTTCGTGGTGCCCTTCGTCAACGAATTGCAGCGGCTGAGACGGGAAGCTGGCGTGCCGGTGAAGATTCGCGCCTGCGACACCATGGGCTACGGCGTTCCCTTTACCGAAGCGGCGCTGCCGCGAAGCGTGGCGGGCATTATCTACGGCTTGCAGCACTATTCCGACGTTCCCAGCGAGCATCTGGAATGGCACGGCCACAACGATTTTTACAAGGGCGTAGCCAACGCCTCCACGGCATGGCTCTACGGCGCCTGTGCGGTCAACTGCTCCCTGCTCGGCATCGGCGAGCGGACGGGAAATGTGCCTCTGGAGGCCATGGTGTTCGAGTACGCGTCATTGCGGGGGTCGCTTGACGGCATGGACACCACGGTCATCACCGAGATCGCCGATTACTTCAAAAACGAGATCGGCTACAATATCCCGCCCATGACGCCCTTTGTGGGCAGCGCTTTCAACGTCACCCGGGCGGGCGTCCATGCCGACGGCCTGATGAAGGACGAGGAAATCTACACCATTTTCGATACCAAGAAAATCCTGAACAAGCCCGCCACGGTGCAGATCAGCAAAACCTCCGGCCTTGCGGGCGTCGCCTACTGGATCAACCAGACCTACGGTCTGGAAGACGGCGAGAAGCTGGACAAAAAGTCGCCGCTGGTGATCGCCATGAAGGAATGGGTAGACCAGCAGTATGAGGACGGCCGCCAGACGGTCATGACAGAACGGGAGCTGAAAGAGAAAATACGGCAGCTTGCCCCTGACTTTGCTGAAAGAGGGTAAGGAAAAGAATATGAATCAGTTCAAAACCACGTCTCTGGCGGATCAGGTGTTCGAGAAGCTGGAGAACGACATCATTCAGGGCGTCTACCCCCGGGGCGAGATACTGACGGAACTGAAGCTGGTCGATCAGCTGGGCGTCAGCCGTACTCCCATCCGGGAGGCGCTACGCCGTCTGGAACAGGAGCGGCTCATTGAGGACACCGGAAAAGGCTCCCGGGTGGTGGGCATCACCGAGGAAGATCTGGAGGACATCATGAACATCCGCCAGCGCATCGAGGGGCTTGCCGCCTACTACGCAACGAAGAACATGACTCCCGAGGGGCTTGCCCAGCTGACCCACATCGCCGACCTGCAGGATTTTTACTTTGACAAGGGAGACGCTGAGCTTTTGCGGCAGGTGGATGAACAGTTCCACGACACGATCTGCTACTTGAGCAAGCGTACCGTCATCGTGGACACGCTGCTCCCCCTGCACCGGAAGACCCGGCGCTACCGCCGCATCTCCATGGAGGACTGGTCGCGCACCATCAACACCCGGAAGGAACACAGGGCAATTCTGGACGCCATGGCTTCCGGCAACGCCGACCTTGCGGAGAGCCTCATGGCAAAGCATATCGAAAACGCGAAAAAGCACATGTTGGGAGGATTCAAAAATCATGGGTAAGACAATCGCACAGAAAATCATTGCGTCCCATCTGGTCTCCGGGGACATGACCCCCGGCAGCGAGGTCGCGCTGCGCATCGACCAGACCCTGACGCAGGACGCCACCGGCACCATGGCCTATCTGGAATTCGAGACCATGGGTATTCCCAGAGTGAAAACGGAAATGAGCATCGCCTACGTCGATCACAACACCCTCCAGTGCGGCTTTGAGAACAGCGACGACCACCGCTATTTGCAGACCGTCACCGCAAAGCACGGCGTGTATTTCTCCCGCCCCGGCAACGGCATCTGCCATCAGGTGCATCTGGAGCGTTTCGGCAAGCCCGGCAAGACCCTCATCGGTTCTGACAGCCATACTCCCACCGGCGGCGGCATCGGTATGCTGGCCTTCGGCGCGGGCGGACTGGACGTGGCGGTGGCCATGGGCGGCGGCGCGTATTATATCACCATGCCCAAAATGTACAAGGTGAACCTGACGGGCAAACTCAGACCCTACGTCACCGCCAAAGATGTATCGCTGGAGCTGCTGCGCATCCTCTCCGTCAAGGGCGGCGTGGGTGCGATCATCGAGTGGGGCGGCGAGGGCATTGCCACCCTGTCCGTCCCGGAGCGGGGCACCATCACCAACATGGGGACCGAGCTGGGCGCGACAACCTCCATTTTCCCCTCCGACGAGGTCACAAGAAAGTTTCTGGCCGCGCAGGGCAGGGAAGAGGACTACGTTCCCCTGTCCAGCGACCCGGACGCGGAGTACGATAAGATCATCGACATTGATCTTGGCACTCTCAAGCCCATGATCGCCTGTCCCCACAGCCCGGACAACGTGGTGGCCGTGGAGACGCTGAAAGACGTGAAGGTCGATCAGGTATGCATCGGCTCCTGCACCAATTCCTCCCTGTACGACATGCTCAAGGTCGCCGCCATGCTGAAGGGCAAGACCATTCACCCCTCTGTCAGCCTGTCCGTGTCCCCCGGCTCCCGGCAGGTGCTGACCATGCTCAGCGACTGCGGCGCCCTGTCGGACATCCTCGCCAGCGGCGCGCGGGTGCTGGAATGCGCCTGCGGCCCCTGCATCGGCATGGGCTTCTCGCCAAACTCCGGCGGCGTTTCCCTGAGAACCTTCAACCGGAATTTCCTGGGCCGTTCCGGAACACGGGACGGGCAGGTGTATCTGGTTTCCCCCGAAACCGCCGTGGCCTCTGCCCTGACGGGGTACATCACCGACCCGACCACCATTGACCAGCCCCTGCACGTGACCATGCCGGAGAAATTCCTTGTGAACGACTCCGCCGTGCTGCCGCCTCTCCCCGCGGACAAGGCGGCGGACGCCGAAGTGCTTCGCGGCCCCAACATCAAGGAATTCCCCAAGAGCAAGCCCTTTGCCGACAGCCTGACGGCGAAGCTGGTGCTGAAAGTGGGCGACAACATCACCACCGACCACATCATGCCCGCCGGCGCAAAGATCCTGCCCTATCGGTCGAACATCCCTTACCTGAGCAAGTTCTGCTTCGAGGTCTGCGACCCCACCTTCGCCGAGAGAGCCAAGGCGGCGGGAGACGGCATCGTCGTGGGCGGCAGCAACTACGGGCAGGGTTCCTCCCGGGAGCACGCGGCGCTGGTGCCCATGTACTTGGGCATCCGGTGCGTCATCGCCAAGTCCTTCGCCAGAATCCATGTGGCGAACCTGATCAACGCGGGCATTCTGCCGGTGACCTTTGAAAACCCGGAGGACTACGACAAGCTGAATCAGGATGCTGTTCTGACCATTTCGGATATTGCCAGCGGCATGGAGCAGGGGAGACTCGCGGTCACTGCTGATGATGGCTTCAAGTTTTATGTAAACTGCGCTCTGACGGAGCGTCAAAGGGCGATTCTGATGGCAGGCGGACTGCTGAACTACACAAAGGAGGGCGGACAATAATGAAGGAAATTACACTTGCCTGTGAGGCGTTCCAGAAGCTGCTGGAGGAGCAGCTGGACAGAATCCGGAACATGAATGGAGAAAAGACGGATTTTTCCACCAAGAAGCAGGTTACCATCGGCGTCATTGACGGCGACGGCATCGGCCCCGTCATCACGGCGCAGGCCACCCGTGTGCTGGAAAAGCTGCTGGCGGAGGAAATCGCAGCCGGTTCCATCGTCATCAAGCAGATCGAGGGGCTGACCATTGAGAACCGCATGGCCTGCGGCAAGGCCATTCCCGACGACGTTCTGGCGGAGATCAAGACCTGCGACGTGCTGCTGAAAGGCCCCACCACCACCCCCATGGGCGGCAAAATGGAGAGCGCCAACGTGGCCATGCGCCGGGAGCTGGATCTGTACGCCAACTGCCGTCCCGTGAGTATCCCCGAAAAGAACATCGACTGGATGTTCTTCCGGGAGAATACCGAGGGCGAGTACGTTCTGGGCAGCCGGGGCGTGGAGCTGCCCGGCATGGCGGTGGACTTCAAGGTGACTACCGATCTGGGCACCCGCCGCATTGCCAGAGCCGCCTTTGACTACGCCAAAAACAACGGCAAGACCCACGTGGCGGTGGTCACCAAGGCCAACATCATGAAGAAGACCGACGGAAAATTCACTGCCATCTGCCATGAGGTCGCTGCCGACTATCCCGGCATCACCGTGGACGATTACTACATCGACATCATGACGGCGAATCTGCTGAAGGAGCCGCTGCGGGAGCAGTTCCAAGTGGTGCTGCTGCCCAACCTCTACGGCGATATCATCACCGACGAGGCTGCCCAGATTCAGGGCGGCGTGGGTACGGCGGGCAGCGCCAACGTGGGCGACCGCTATGCCATGTTCGAGGCGATCCACGGCTCCGCCCCCCGGATGATCGAGCGGGGCATGGGGGATTACGCCAACCCGGCCAGCATCATCAAGGCTGCCGCCATGCTGCTCCGCCACATCTGCCGCGCCGATGCCGCCGCGCGTCTGGAAAAGGCCATGGCGGAGTGCAAAGTTGAGGTCAAGAGCGACGGTACTGCGGCCACTGCCGCACAGTACGCCGACGCTGTGATGGCGCTGCTGTAAAATTTGATATGGTGAAACAATCAAGGCTTTCCCCGGAGGGGAAGCCTTGATTCGTATAAAGGAAGACAAAATAAAAACGCCGCTGAAAAATCAGCGGCGGATTTATATGCCAAGATAATCAGACGGCGCGCTCAACCTTGTTGGAGCGGAGGCATCTGGTACAAGCGTACACATGGCAGGGGGTCCCGTTAACGACAGCCTTGACGCGCTTCACGTTGGGCTTCCATGCACGGTTGGAACGTCTGTGGGAGTGAGAGACCTTGATACCGAAGGTTACGCCCTTACCACAAAAATCACACTTAGCCATTTTCTAGCACCTCCCATCCGATAATGACTCGATAAATACGCCAATTCACAGGCGCTTAGATATGATATCAGATTTCGCGGTAAAATGCAAGTGTTTTTTTCAAAATAATTTGTTTTTTTGAAATGTATTGATATTCCCGCCCCGTACGGGTATAATGGTGGGGAAAAGCTTGCTTTCGGGGTGAAAACCATGACGGATACATACAGTGTGCCGCTGAAAACGCTGGTAAAGGAATTTAATCTGGAAGTCACCTACGCGTCCACGGATTTTGACGCCATCCGCATCACCGTTGAGGACGTGGCAAGACCCGGCCTTCAGCTGGCGGGCTACTTTGACCATTATGAGCCTATGCGTCTGCAGGTCATGGGCAATGTGGAGATGAGCTACGTGGACAAATTGCAGCCCAAGGAGCGGGGCGCGATTTTCGACCGGCTGTTTTCCTACAAATTCCCGGCGCTGCTCATCGCCCGGGACATCCCGCCCCACGCCGAGTGCCTCCAGATGGCGCAGAAGCACAATGTTACCGTCCTGCGCACCAAGGAAGCCACCAGCACCATCGTTTCCACCATCATCACCTACCTGAAAGCCGCGCTGGCGCCCCGGATTACCCGCCACGGCGTGCTGGTGGAGGTCTACGGCGAGGGCATTCTCCTGATCGGCGACAGCGGCATCGGCAAAAGTGAGGCCGCCGTGGAGCTGCTCAAGCGCGGCCACCGGCTGATCGCCGACGACGCCGTGGAAATCCGCAAGGTCTCCACAAATTCGCTGGTGGGTACCGCTCCCGAGCTGATCCGCAATTACATCGAGCTGCGGGGCATCGGCATCGTCAACGTGGCGAAGCTGTTCGGCATGGGCGCCGTCCGCACGGAAAACGAGATCAACCTGATCGTGAACATCGTTCCATGGAACACCCAGGAGGTCTACGACCGGCTGGGTCTGGAGGAGCAGTACATGGAGCTGCTGGGGGTCAAAGTCCCCATGAACACCATCCCCATCACCCCGGGGCGGAATCTTGCCATGATTCTGGAGGTGGCGGCCATGAACAACCGTCAGAAAAAGCTCGGCTACAACGCCGCGCTGGAGTTCACGGAGCAGGTCAACCAACATTTCGACGAAAATATGGGAAAGAACGGATGAAAGAGTTTACCATCGGCCAGAACGACGCAGGTCAGCGCTTAGATCGTTTTCTTGCGAAGGCAGTCCCGTTGCTTCCGGCCTCTCTGGCGCAGAAATATATCCGCATCAAGCGCATCAAGTGCAACGGCAAGCGCATCGACCGGGACACCCGGCTGCAAGAGGGCGATGTCTTGCAGCTGTATATCAACGACGAGTTTTTTGACAAGCCCCGGGAGGACAACGCCTATCTCACCGTGGCGAATCCCAATCTGAACATTGTCTACGAGGACGAAAACATTCTGCTTGTGGACAAGCGCCCCGGCCTTGCGGTGCATCCCCACGACGGCGCGGAGTACGGCCGCACCCTGATCGACCACATCCAGTCCTATCTGTACCAGAAGCGGGAGTGGCGTCCCCGGGAGGAAAACGCCTTTACCCCGGCGCTGTGCAACCGCATTGACCGGAACACCGGGGGCATCGTGATCGCCGCCAAGACGGCGGAAGCCCTGCGGGTGATGAATCAGAAGATCAAGGATCGGGAAATCGACAAGCGGTATCTTGCCATTGTGGAGGGGAGCCCCAAACCCAAAGAGGGGAGCCTGAAAGGGTATCTCTTCAAGGACGCCCAGAAAAACCGGGTGTACGTCACGGACACGCCCCAGCCCGGCAGCAAGATCTGCCAGACCAATTACAAAACCCTCGCAAGCGCGGGGGGGCTTTCTCTGGTGGAGTGCGAGCTGATCACCGGTCGGACGCACCAGATCCGCGCTCAGTTCGCCCACGCGGGACACCCCCTGCTGGGGGACGGCAAGTACGGCAAGCTGGACAAGCGCTTCGACAGGAGCTATCAGGCGCTGTATTCCTACAAGCTGACCTTCACCTTCACCACGGATGCAGGGGCGCTGGATTACCTGAACGGCAAGTCCTTTCAGGTGGAAAAGGTGGATTTCGCGGAGCAGTATTTTCCCGATGTGAAAATATGAAAATGGCATCCCGGATGGGATGCCATTTGGCGTATTTCAAAGGGCTTGCGGAGGAAAGGTGTAAGGGAAAAACGGTCAGCTTTTGAAAATATCAGAAAAAACAAACTCTGATCAATCCTAATATAAATAGGTGTACAGGATAGAAGAAATAAAAGAACCACTTAGAGAATTTCTTTCCTTTATTCATTCGTTTGCCATTATAAAAATATATGATTGCAATTCCGGCAAGTGCAATACCCAACATACTTCCTATCGCATAAATTATATTTGTTTTTATAGAAAATCTTCCAATACCGCCTAAGAAATTGAAAGTTCCAAATAACAACATTGAAACAGCAAATGCATATTTGATTTTAATTTCTGAATTACGACTCCAAATAAATAACAATGTAAATATAGGTGCTAATAATGCCCAGTCCGAAATCAGAGAGAGCAGAATCAACCCTAACACACAGATGATTTTTAAAACTATATTTGACACTTTTTCAACTACAGTCAGAATACAAAAACAAATTAATAGGGTAAATAGCATATTAAGCCCTTGAAATTCCAATATTCCACTTTCCGTAAAAGCAAAACAATATGGAAATTCAGAGATCAAAGCAAAAATTAACAATCTGATTGCATAGTTCTTTTTTGAATGCGTATATTGATATCCTTCAACAAGAAAGTAACACATTACAATTGCTGTAAAGTATCCCAAATCTATAAAAAGCTCTGACCATAATTTTCCTGACTTCATAAAAATCGTTGATATATGATTCAACAACATTAAAAACATAGCAATATACTTAATAGCATCCCGCTTTTTTAACAAAAGCAACATGTCACACATATCTTTACCCTGTGGGAAAAACCTGTAACATATTTTAATTTCTCTAAAAACAGACTCCAAGAGAATAAATTTAAACAGGATGTTGCCAAGCAATTATTTGCCCTTTTCCAAAGAGGTAATGATTGCAGACCCCATTACAACAATTGCAAGAATTGAACCAAGCTGAGGCCAATTCATTATTTCGGCTCCAAATACAGTGCCAAGGTATCCTAAGATAATAGCAATAATGGAAGAAATAGCTGCTTTTCTCATATATTCGTACTCCCTAGTGACATTGCCCGGGATGCCATTTTCCGTATGCAGTTATTGCCAGCCCGCGTCCTCGGACTCGGATTTGCGTTGGCGGGAGAGAAGCGCCTGAACGGCGTCCTTCACGTCCGCGCCTTCGTAAAGCACCTTGTAGGCGGCGTCGGTGATGGGCATGTCAATGCCCTTTGCCTTGCCCAGCTCATAGGCGGATTTGGCGGCATAATAGCCCTCCACCACCGCGCCGACCTCCTTCATGGCGGTCTGGGGATCCTTACCCTGACCGATGAGGATGCCAGCCCGACGGTTGCGGGAGTGCATGGAGGTGCAGGTGACGATCAGGTCGCCCACACCGGCAAGCCCGGCAAAGGTTTCCTTTTTCGCACCCAGCGCCACGCCCAGACGGGCTGTCTCCGTCAGGCCACGGGTCATGAGCATGGCCTTGGCGTTGTCCCCGAAGCCCAGACCGTCGGTGATACCGGCGCACAGGGCAATGACGTTTTTCAGCGCCGCGCCCAGCTCCGCGCCCACGGGGTCGGGACTGGTGTACACCCGGAGGGTATCTGCCATAAAGGCGTCCTGCACAAATTCCGCCAGCGCCTGGTCGGTGCTGGCAGCCAGCAGACCGGTGGGAAGATTGATGCAGACCTCCTCGGCGTGGCTGGGGCCGGTGAGAGCGACAACGTTCTTGCCGGTCTCCTGGGCGACCACCTGACTCATGCGCAGATGGGTGCCCTGCTCCAAGCCCTTGGTAACGGAGACCACCACAGCGTCACCGTCAATGTAAGGCGCCACGCCCCGGCTGACGGCGCGCAGAGGGAAGGAGGGGCTTGCCATGACCACCAGCTTGCAGCCCCTGACGCAATCGTAATCGCCGCTGATTTTTAAGGCTTCCGGCAATACCGCCGCGGGAAGGCGGGGATTGCGATGGGTTTCCAGCATTTCCGGAATCTTGTCCTTTTCGTACGTCCACATGGTCACGTCGTGACCGTTTTTGCACAGACGGACGGCCAAAGCGGTACCCCAGGCGCCGCTGCCAACTACTGCTGCTTTCATGATTTGCTTCCTTTCCCAAAGAGATTGGTTTTCCGTTCCTCGCCCCGGATCAGGCGGAGGATATTTGCCCGGTGCATGAACACGCACAGCGCGCCCATGAAAATGCCCCCGGCCATGACGTACACGTGGTCATGCTGAAAGACGGCAAAGCCGACGGCGAAGGTGATGGAGGCCAGCACGCTGCCCAGAGAGACGTACTTTGTGATGAGATAGGTCACGAAGAAAACAACGCCGATGAGCAGCCCGATGCGCCAGTCGATCGTCCACGCAATGAACCAGCCGCTTAAAATGCCCTTGCCGCCCCGGAAGCCCTGTAAGGCGGGGAAATCATGCCCCAGCATTACACAGACACCTGCAAGGGTCATCCCCTCCAGACGCAGACCGTAAGGCTCAAACACAAGAGCGCCCAGCAGACAGGCGAGGACGGCCTTGCCTACGTCGATGGCAATGACCATCGCGGAGCGCCCCGCGCCATAGCTGCGGATGAAATTGGTCAGCCCCGCGTTGCCGCTGCCATGGCTGCGCACGTCGTCGTGGAGCATGGCGCTGACGCAGATGGCGCCGTTGTGGTTGCCGAGAAAATAGGAGACAAGGGCGGTAATGAGGATTCTTGAGAGCATCATTCGTCCTCCTTGTCGCCCCGCTGCCGGATGGTGATGCGGATGGGGGTACCGTTCAGGCCGAAGACCTCCCGGATCTGGTTTTCCAGATAGCGCTGATAGGAGAAATGGAACAGCCGGGCGTCGTTGCAGAAAATGACGAAATGGGGCGGCTTGGTGCTGGCCTGGGTCATGTAGAAAATCTTCAGGCGGCGACCCTTATCCGTAGGCGGCTGCACCCGGGCGGTGGCGTCGGCGAGGACGCTGTTCAGCGCGCCGGTGGTGATGCGGCTGGTATTCTGGGCGTGAACGTCCTGAATGACCTGAAAGAGCCTGTCCACCCGCTGGCCGGTGAGAGCGGAGAGGAACAGCACCGGGGCGTAGAGCATGTAGCTGAGGCCCTGACGGACTTTTGCCTCCATATCCCGCATGGTGTTGGTTTCCTTGTTCTCCACCGCGTCCCATTTGTTGACCACGATGACGGCGGCTTTGCCCGCTTCGTGGACAAGACCGGCGATCTTGGTGTCCTGCTCGGTGACGCCGTCGTTGGCGTCGATGAGGATCAGGCACACGTCTGCCAGGTCGATGGCGCTGATGGAGCGCATGTTGGAATATTTTTCGATGGCATCGTCCACCTTGCTTTTCCGGCGCATACCGGCGGTGTCGATGAAGCAGTATTTCCCGGTTTCGTTTTCAAAATAGGAGTCGATGGCGTCCCGGGTGGTGCCTGCCACGTCGGAGACGATGACCCGTTCCTCGCCGAGGATACGGTTTAACAGGCTGGACTTGCCTACGTTGGGCTTGCCCACGATGGCGACCTTGATGACGTCGCTGTCCTCCTCCTCGCCGGAATCCTCCGGGATGTTTTCCAGAACCCAGTCCAGCAGATCGCCGGTACCGTGGCCGTGGATGGCGGAGGTCTCAAACAGGTCGCCGATGCCGAGACTGTAAAACTCGTACACATCAGGATTCACGGGGCCGACGGAGTCGCACTTGTTCACGGCGAGCGCAATGGGCTTGCCGGATTTGCGCAGCATGGTGGCCACGTCCTGATCGGCGGCGGTGACGCCGGAATGCACGTCTACCACCATGATGATGGCGTCGGCCAGCTCAATGCCGATCTCCGCCTGACGGCGCATGAATTTGAGCATCTCGCTGTCCGTACCCGGCTCGATGCCGCCGGTGTCCACCAGGGAGAAGGTGCGCCCGCACCATTCGCAGCTGCCGTAAATTCTGTCCCGGGTGACGCCGGGGGTGTCCTCTACGATGGAGGTGCGCTGCCCTGTGAGTTTATTGAAAAGCATGGATTTGCCCACATTGGGCCGCCCGACAATGGCGACCAGAGGTTTTGCCATGGTAACACTTCCTTTCCATATGACGGATTATCCAGTTTATTATGACACATCTTTCCTGCAAAAGCAATGCAAAAAAGTGGATTCATACAAATTTAACAGAGCGATTTTGGTGAATATTGCTTTTGGAACACGCAAAATAGCATGGAAAAAGAGGAAGGCGCGACGCACCTTCCTCTGCTTTCCGCTTTTTGGCTTACTCAGCCTCGACAGCCACGACCTGACGGCCATTGTAGGTACCGCAAGCCTTGCAGGCTCTGTGGGGCATGACGGGCTCGCCGCACTTGGGGCAAACCGCTACGCTGGGAGCGGACAGCTTCCAGTTGGAGCCACGGCGCTTATCGCGGCGGGCCTTGGACACTTTACACTTAGGAACAGCCATGGTGACACCTCCTTGGTCAAACTGCTTTTTACAGCATTCATTTTGGACTTACTTCTCAAGAAGCTGCTTCAAAGCAGCAAATCGGGGATCCAGCTCCTTCTGGCAGCTGCAGGGGCCGTCGTTCAGGTTTTTGCCGCAGCGCTGGCAAATGCCTTTGCAGTCCTCCTTGCACAGCAGCTTGGAATCCAGACTCAGGACGAAAACCGTCCGTACAATATCGTCCAGATCGGCGCTGTCTCCCTCCAGAGGGAATACCCACTCGTCTTCGTTCTCTTCGTCGGCCAATTCCGTCACCAGAACCACATCGATGGGGAAGCGGACTTCCCGGCTAAAATCTCTGGCGCATCGGTCGCAGGTGCCGTGGATGCAGGTGGAGATCTCACCGGTCATCACGAGAACACCTGCGGTGTTCCGCACCGTGCCCTCTGCCGCGACCGGCTCGGACACAGGGTAGCTGACACCGTAACAAAGATCACTCAGGTCAACGGTTGTGGAAAAGGTGACTGACGCGCCCGGACTGTCAATGATTTTGGAAAGCCCCAGCAGCATACTTTTCCCCCTTCTCACAGTCGTGCCTAGATATTATATAGGCTTTTGCGTCATTTGTCAAATGATTTTTTCACAAAAAAACATATGTTTTCGCGGGTACTTCTCCCGGACGGCCGAGGCGCGGAGGGACGGTCACTTTTTTCGGGCGACGACCACGAACCGGCCGTTCTCCGTCTGGTAGGCGCAGGTGACCAGAGTAAGAAACAAGTCGCCGCACTGGGCGGTGACGCCGGTGTCGTAGAGCGCGTGTTCCCGATAATAGGCCATGGCCTCGTCGAAGCGGCTCTGGTCGGAGGTGTCGTAAAATTGGTAGAATTTGAAATTGGTGTCGGTTTTCTTATAGACCTTGTCATAAAAGGCGGCCACGACCTCATATTCCTGTTCTTCGTAAAGGGTGTTGAAGGAAATCACCGGATTGCGCTGCCAGAAATCCTTCTGCTGGTATTTCAGCAGCGTGCGGAACATGCTGCCGTCCAGCATGTTGTGGGCATAGATGATGCGGTTGCCGCTTTCCGGGTCGCAGGCTGCGTCAATGAAGGGAAGCCCGGCGAAGCTGTAGCTAACCTCAAAATTGGCGTGGAGATACCGCTCCGGTTCGTCGGGGGAGTACATGACGGGGTAGTCGATTCTGGTTCCCGGAATGGTAAGCCAGCCCGCGAGGTCGGGATTTTTCTCGTACTGCTCCTGAAGGCGGGGAAGGACTTCTCTCGGTTCCGTGGGCGGCACGGTGGCGGCGGTGGTGGGCGGGACGGTGGCTTGGGTGGGAACGGTCGTCTCCGCCGGGGCGGAGGTGGAGATTGGCGTGGTTTCCCGGGCGGTCTCCGCGGCCATCCGTTTCAGGGCAATCTGGTTGCGGAGAGCGGAGAACACCGTCACGCCGAAAATCAGCGCCGATACCAGCGCGACGACGAGAAGAATTCGGGAAACGGGAGAATTTTTCCGCCCCTTTCGGTTTCGGGGGAGGTATTTCCCATTGTTTTGGTTGGTCATGGTAAATCATCCTCTGAAAAAGGCGGTGACGGGAGTACCGTCACCGCCGTGGTTGGGGTTAGAGATTCTTTAGAAGAAGCGCTTCCTGGTGAAGACAGCCGCAACGCTCATCAGGCCGGACAGAATGGCCATGGGAGCCATCACGTCGCCGGTCTTGGGGACTTTGTCAAGGCCGGTGTTCTCTTTACCGCCGGTGGTACCGCCGCCGGTAGTGCCGGACATCTTGTGACCGCAGCCGTCGCACTTGCCGTCGTTGTCGTCGTCATAATGGGATGCTGTCCACATGGATTCCTTGCACTCCGAACAGATGGCCTCATGGGAGTTGTCGTCAAGGTCTTTCCAGATGACATCTCCAAAATGGCCGGGGGCGCCGCAGGTATCGCATTTGCCGTCACCGTTCGGATCAGAACAGAAGGATCGATAATTGCAGCCGGGGTCTGTGCAATCGTGAGAGCCGGGCAGGAAATGATGTTCAGCGTTTGTTTTGAATCCGCACTTGTCGCAGATGCCGTCGTTCATACCAACATGCTCACCGTCGTCAATAATGGTATTACAATCTTTGCAGAGAAGATGGTGATAGTTGTCATTATAACTCCAGACTGTATGTTCATGGCTGCAATCAAATTTGTCAAAGCCGCAGAGATCGCATACGTTCCCAACTCTGTGATGGGGTTCTATGTCACTGAGATCGGCAAAACAGTCAGAGCAGTATTTGACATGGCCTTCACTTCCGGCAGGGGAGTAGGCTATGTTTTTATGCGCGCATTCCGGATTCGGCTCCGGTCTGCCGCACACGGTGCAGTGATGCGTGCTGTCATAAGTGTGCGGTTCGTAAGCAGAGATTGTTTTGTTGCAGTCGTCGCAGTATTCGGCATGCGATTGGTCATCGACTATCCAGCTGGTGTGCTCATGCTTGCAGGTTGCGGGAGTATCGGGATTCTCGGGGTTGCCGGGGTTCTCGGGGTCACCGGGGTTCTCAGGATTCTCGGGGTCACCGGGGTTCTTAGGGTTTTCGGGGTTGCCGGGGTTCTCGGGATTACCGGGATTTTCAGGGGTTCCGGGATTCTCGGGGTTCCCAGAGTTTTCGTCGCCCTTAGAGTCGCCGGGAGTTTCCTGACCCGCCGCAGCGGAGGGGGTGCCTTCCGCTTCGGCTGCTGCTGCTGCCGGCACAATGGCAATTACCATGACCAGAACCAGCAGCAATGCGAACAGTTTCTTCATTGCTTTCAACCTCCATTGGAGTAAATTTTGGGACGAGTGGTGTATATTTTCACTTACCCATGAACATTATAGTCTTTTTAACGACTATAGTCAAGTAAAAAATTATAACCTAGAATAAAAAGACTGCAACTGGAAACCGTAACCAAAAAAAGGAGACGCAATAGTGTGATTGTTTACGACCCCTTCTGGAAAACCCTGAAAAAATCGTCTAAAACCACGTATACGCTCATAAAAGATCATCATATATCCAGCTCCACCATCGACAAGCTGCGCAAAAACAAGCCGATCACCACCACGACCCTGAACGATCTGTGCCGGATCCTCGGCTGCAAGGTGGACGAGATATTGGAATACGTCCCCTCGCCGGACGACCAATGCCTTTGAATCAGGACAGTCAGAAGCCGCTTTTCCATAAGGCGGCAATTTTTTGATATTGCTGGTTGACATAACAACAAAATTCCGTAATCAGAAATTCCAGTGGCCGAAGCATTTTTATTCTTCTCGGGACATACTCTGTTCCAAACCCATGGCAGGAGCCTTTCTCCTGCCGAGAAGGAGGCTGGCTATGGATCAAATTTATGCGGACATTGCTGCCAGAACCGGCGGCAATATTTATGTGGGTGTTGTCGGGCCGGTGCGTACCGGAAAATCGACCCTCATCAAACGGATTATGGAGGAGCTGGTGATTCCCGGCATCTCCGACCCCTATCGCAAGGAGCGTGCCAGAGATGAGCTGCCCCAGAGCGGCTCCGGGAAGACCATCATGACTTCGGAGCCGAAGTTCGTCCCCGAGGAAGCGGTGGAGATTTCCCCCGACGGCGTGACGAAGCTGCGGGTGCGGCTGATCGACTCCGTGGGCTACATGGTGGACGGCGCGGTGGGCGCGGAGGAAGACGGCGTGCCCCGGATGGTGACCACCCCATGGTACGACCATGAGATTCCCATGACGGAAGCGGCGGAGCTGGGGACGAAAAAGGTCATGGAGGGGCACTGCTCCATCGGCATTGTGGTGACCACCGACGGCACCATTACGGAAATTCCCCGGGAGGATTACGTACAGGCGGAAAAACGGGCCATCACCGACATGCAGAAAACGGGAAAACCCTTCCTCGTGATCGTCAACTCCCGCAACCCGGCGGGGGAGGCGGCGGGGGCGGTGAAGGCGTATCTGCAAAACACCTTCGCTCTGGAGCCCATCGTGGCGGACTGTCAGGCGCTGGACGCCGAGGGTATCGGAAAACTCATGAAGGCGCTGCTGTACACCTTCCCCATGAGCGAGCTGCGGGTGCATCTCCCCCGGTGGATGGACGCGCTGGAGCCGGAGCATCCCGTGAAGGCGGCGCTGTATCAGGCGCTTCTCCAAATGGCCGAGGAAATTCACACGCTGGGTCAGGCGGAAGGGGTGCTAGCCGGACTGCGGGAGCTGCCCCAGGTGCAGGACTACAGCCTGCGCAGTGTGGATTTGGGCAGCGGCAGCGTGATCTGCGCCATCGTGTTCCCGGAGGCGCTGTTCTACGAGATCCTGAGCGCCCGGGCGGGAATGCCCATCCGAAGCGACGCCCAGCTATTGCAGCTGCTCACCGAGCTGTCCCAAATCAAGCAGGAATACGACAAGATCTCCGATGCCCTTTCCGCCGTCCGGGCGACGGGCTACGGCGTGGTGATGCCCGCGGCAGAGGAAATGAAGCTGGAAACGCCGGAGATCATCCGCAAGGGCGGCGCTTACGGCGTGAAGCTGAAAGCGGGCGCGCCCTCCATTCACATGGTACGTGTGGACATTGACACGGAGATCAACCCCATGGTGGGAGACGAAAAGCAGTCTCAGGATCTGGTCAATTCCCTCATGGGCGAAGACCCGGAAAAGCTATGGCAGAGCAACATTTTCGGAAAATCCGTGTACGACCTGATTCAGGAGGGGCTGACCACGAAGCTGCTGGGAATGCCGGAGGAAGTCAGGGGCAAGTTCCGGGGAACACTGACAAGAATCGTCAACGAGGGCGCGACGGGGCTGATCTGTTTGATTCTGTAGGCGAAAATGTGGGCGTTCCGGCGTTCCTTTCTTGACATTCCCCGTTTGCAGAGGTAAACTAAAGAAAAAAGGGAGGAATGCACAGTGTCCATTACCATTGAATACCTTTGGAAAGACCGCAAGCGTCATCTGGGGATGCCCCTGTCCTTTACCCGCTATCAGTTGTCCGAGGATCGGCTGTTCCTGTCCCAGGGATTTCTGAACATCAAGGACGATGAAGTCCTTCTTTACCGGGTGCGGGACATCGATACCAGACGCAATCTGTGGCAGCGCCTGTTCGGCGTGGGAACGGTCACAGTGCTGTCCTCCGACAGAACCACGCCCACGCTGGTGCTGAAAAACGTGAAGAACCCGCTCTTTGTCAAGGAGCTGATCCACAAGCAGGTGGAGGAAATGAAGCTGAAGCGCCGGGTCCGCTACGGTGAGATCGCAACCACCGGCGACCATGACGACGATGACGATCTGGACGATCGATAAGGCTTTTGCCCCGCCGCTGCAAAGCGGCGGGGGG